>Ga0114968_10001211_pt1 | contig 19667 bp, 17 predicted proteins | sample M_130807_EF_Meta_FD_87020 | JGI IMG/M metagenome (GOLD analysis project Ga0114968, IMG submission 87020) | Freshwater microbial communities from Lake Montjoie, Canada to study carbon cycling - M_130807_EF_MetaG | ecosystem: Environmental > Aquatic > Freshwater > Lake | place: Lake Montjoie...
AACGGCACCGGCGTCACCGGCTCCACCGGCCTCACCTATACGGAGGGCCCCACAGGCCCCGTCCTGACACTCAAAGGCGACCTGATTCCCTCCGAACACGACGTCTACAGCCTCGGCTCCACAGGCACGAGGTGGCAAGATATTTATGTCTCCACCGGCTCCATCCATATCGGCGCAGCGACCCTCTCCGCCACAGGAACGGCCATCATCTTCAACGGCGACCTTATCCCTGCGACAACAAACACATTTTCCGTAGGAAACGCCGACAGTCTTCTGAGGTCCATGCACATTGGACCCGGCACCGTCTTCATTGGACCCACAGGGACAATCGGCAACGACGACAACGGTATCATTTACACCGAATACGGCTTCGCAGCGCCCACACTCGCTCTCGGTGCGTCCATTCCTGGCGCAACGGGCCTCGTGGAAGGTGGCGTGCGCCTGACTCTGACGGGGGCCACCGGCCCCATACAATACCAACACATAGGGTCAGGCGGAGTGGTAGATGGCCCCGTCTATACGATCATGACAACCGATACGCAGAATACGGGGCCTACGGGACCAACAGGTATAATCGGCATACCAGGTGTCAGCACGGGCAAAATCTTCTTCCTGGACTCGCCCTCCTATGCGGCCCCCGACCTCTCAGGCGTACTTCTTTCTGTGCCGAATACGGGAACACAGACAACTGTTACGGCGACCGACCAATCTGGAAATGATATTCTCGTTGCGACATTCACGACCGCAGCAGGGTCCACGGCCTCAACGGTGCTCATTGGAGGTCTGTGGACGACGAATATCTTTGCGACGGCTTCGGATGACACCTCTGTCACGTTCTATACAAATGTCTATTACGTGACCGCTGACGGCGCAACAGAAACACTCCTCTCTTCGGGAAATGTAGCATCAGCAACACAGATATATTCAACGCTATATATTGTATCCTATACAAATTACGTGCCTGACACGGTTCTTCCCGATTTGACCTATAGATATCGCATCAAGATTTTCATGAATTTCGCAACGACTGCGTCGGCCACAATACGTATGCGGGATTCCACGAACAGCCACGTTCACACGACCCTCGTTGCGAATGCGGCGACGGGACCTACAGGACCTACAGGGGCTCCGTCCACGGTAACGGGGCCAACGGGCGCAACAGGCCCCTCCTTGAGTTTCCAGTTAGGAAACAATCCCTATGCTGCGGACGGCTCTCTAATAACAACAACAATTGGAACGACCCAAACACGTATTTATCAAGTGGGCCCGATCACTACCGCCTCTTCCACAAAACTCCTCATCATGGCGAATGCATGTTTTATAGCAGATAATAAACAAGTTGATATGACAGTAGGGCGCGCAACGACCTCAGGTGCTACCGCAGCAAACTCGACAAATATTGTATCAGGAACAACACCCGTCGCTCTTCCTACAACAAGCCCCTCATATTATATGGGTGCTGTATCTCATGCAAATAATATTCATTCAAACGTAAATGGTTTCGCAATAGATGCGCCTGGCGCAGGGACGTTCTATTACACTATTTGGATGTCTTCAAGTGGCTCACATAACTATAGTGATATGACGGCCATGCTAACGGTGCTAAAGATACAGTCGTAACGGCACATATGAGAATAAAATATAAAAGCGGCGGCTAAAGAGCCGCCGCTTTTATGCAGTCTAGTACTAAAGTTAAGTACTCCCTTATTGGAGTGACTTAAACTTTTCGTTCTAGCCATCAGAGCCAAGTACTTAAATTAAGTACTTGGCGGTACAACCCCGCTCAACAAAAGAGAGGATACACTTTCACCGATGCGTCCACAGACCCCTTGCAAATATACGAGGCAAATATCGGCTTCGCCACCTGCTCCGAAGGCACGGCGCAATGCACCCACTCCGCCGTATGTTTGTATAAGTCGAAGTTCGGAAAGCGCTCCGATTCGTCCGGATTCATAAACACATTCTTCCCCGCATCATCAATCATAAATGACCAGAGCAGATTATACAACTCGGACACGGTCTCCCTCACTACGAGCCCCTTCTCGCTACTTAAAATGTTCCCATCTTCCACCTCATCCGGCTTTATAGGGAATATAATGTCCAACAAACTAACCGCAAGTCGGCACAAATCAAAAGACGGATTGGGTGGGACCTCCTTCTCGAAATCCTGGGAAAGAGGGCTGAAATGGTACTGATCCCCCGCATCGTTATCATCCCGGAAATCGTCACTTATGAACATTTCGTCATTGATTGTGAAAATCGCCCGGCCGAAATCAATAATCTTGAAAATCTTCCCAAAAGTCGGCACACGGTAGACGACTCCAGCCCCCGTCCGATAATACAGGAATTCCTCTGTAGTAGACGCCCATACAATATTGTTCGTGTGCAAATCATTATGAGTAAGTCCAATAATCTTCTGGACACATGTCAGCGCCGCCACTATCTGAAAAAGCCAGGCAGTCCAGCGCTCTTCCCACTCCACTGTCCCAGGACTCGCCTCCACTTTATCAACATCCATCAGTAATTCATCCATCGTACCTTCATTCTTTTCCGTAAAAATGAGCATAACAGGATAATCTGTAATCTCTGCATATACTTCATAACTATCTAGTATAAAACTGGTTTTCGATTCGCTGCTTGTACATGAATCCGAGTCTTTTTTATAGGACACATCGCTCATAGAATCCGCAGAGTGTATAGACCCTTCCGCTGTTGGCCCATTCACCACAATATTATCCAACTCTTCCTCCGATGTGCCAGTTTCTACAGAGGAACTGTAGCCAGAATCACACTGTGCCTCGAACACGAAATCCTGCACATCCTGAGGAACAGGGGCATCAGGGTTTTTCCTGTTCCGCACAAACAACTTGAACCGGCTCTTGTCATACCCTTTCCAAAACCACCGCTCATTTCTATAGCTGTAGAAGTCCTCCGTTAGATTGTAACGGTATGTGGCCGCCTTTGCGCAGAATGACCCGTAGAACATGTTGAAATGCGGCGTCACTCCCTCTTCACGCAAACGCCCCACTGCATACGAGGCGACCGACTCCACGTACGCCTGATTCCAGGGATCATGGATTTTTTTCCAGGCCGTCGCCCAGGTCTTTTGGTTACCAGGAAGAGCGGCATCACTCGGGAGCGAATATTCTCCCCGAATCCAGTGAACCGGATCCAACAGATGAGTCGTCTTCAAAAAGACGCCGTGCTCCTTCACTTCCGCCCCTCCCACCCTCTTTTGGATTTTCACCGTACACGGACCGGTTCCGCCCGATATGTCCGCCCCAACAACCCGCCATGCATGGTCCATCCAAACCTCCTCGCCCTGAACATCCTTCATCGCCGGATTCAAGCCTGTAAGACTCGGGAAAAATGTCTGTAGGGCAGAATACCCCCGTATTTTCTTCATATCATCGGGCATAGGTCCAGAGTAAAATTCCGGTTTCTTGATCGAAAGACCCCGGAGCATTGTTCTTCCACATACAAAGAACAATGCTCCAAGTTTAAAAACGCAAAAAAAAAGCGGCGTAGTGTGTAGTCAAACATGGCCGCCAGCTCCCACGTAAATTTCAACATAAAGCGCTTTGATATGAAGCGGATTCCCCAAGATGCCGTAGTGATTTTCATCGGGCGCCGTAGAACGGGCAAATCCACTCTTGTTCGTGACCTCCTTTTTCATCACCAGGACATGCCTCTCGGAACCGTCATCAGCGGCACAGAGGAGTCCAACTCCTTCTACGGGAAAATGATTCCGCCTCTCTTCATTCACGGCGAGTTCAATCCGATTATTCTGGCGAATTTCGTGAAACGCCAGAAACTCATCATGGCGAAAATCCAGAAGGACCAGCAAATGCAAGTGAAGAGCCGGGTTGACCCCCGGTCGTTTATGATTCTGGACGACTGTATGTACGACGACAGCTGGACTCACGACAAGAACATTCGCTACCTTTTCATGAACGGCCGTTGGCTGAAGGCCTTCTTCTTGATTACTATGCAGTACCCTCTCGGTATCCAGCCGGCTCTCCGTACCAACGTGGACTTTGTGTTCATTCTCCGTGAGCCGTATCTGAACAATCGGAAACGTATCTTTGACAACTACGCCTCCGCCTTCCCCTCCTTTGAATTCTTCTGCCAGATTATGGACCAGTGTACTCAGAATTACGAGTGCCTCGTCATTGACAATACGAGCCAGTCGGCGAAGCTAGAGGACTGCATTTTCTGGTATAAGGCCGATGTGCACTCCGATTTCCGTATTGGCGCACCCGAATTCTGGCAACACTCCGCCTCTTATTACCAGGCCAAAGAGGACGAGATGAATCCCTACGACCCGAATGCGGCGAAGCGACTGAAGGGGCCGACAATTAATGTTCGCAAGAACTAGTAGTCGGGTCCCAATGATTTCTATAGGAGCGCAATTGGGTCTTATGGCCGTTGTTGCGTTTGGACTATTAGTTGCTGACAGGTATCTGCGTATAGAGCCTGCATTGAAGTATAGTCGTGCCTCTTTGGAAGGATTCCAGATGCCGGTATTATATAGGGGCCGGGCTCGTGCATGCGGGGTTGGTCTAGAGTCGTGCCTTGAAGGTACAAAGTGCGGGAATGGTTTCTGTATCAATACGGACGCGAAAGTGCTCGAGGAGAAACGCCCTATTCCTGTTCTTCCTGCTCGTATCAGTTGATATTTCTTATATATATGTAGAATGTACAAGAAGCGTAGCTCTAATGCTGTCAGTGCCCTATTATTAATTGTCGTGATTGTTCTGGTAGGACTACCCTATCTGCGGAATATCTTCGCCCCCGCGTTTCCTGAGGGCTTCCGCAATGTAGACTGCAAGGGCGTCACATGTGATGAGGGGGAGTTCTGTATGGATAATACCTGCCACTCTGTGACGGCACCGAAGACGTGTGGCATGTAACGTCTAGTACTAAAGTTAAGTACTTGGCAGTAATAATTCCAAATAGTGGATATCAAAGATATCGCATATTTGCAGTTAGTCCATCTTATTCTCCATCTTGCGTGCAATCGCCAAGTCGGCCGGCCCAGACCCCGAAAACATTCCGGCGGTCTGCTCCACCACATTATTCTCGATAGAAGTCACCTCCGCTCCCACTACCGGCTTCTTAGAGGCCCCCATCATCTTCGTACGCTTCTCACGCTCGAACACATCCTTTGCATCCTCGTTCTCCTTGTACTTCTTCATCAGCGTATTCAACTCCTCCTCTGCGTATTCCTGCTCGGCCACCTGAGAGGGCTCCGGATCCCAGGGAAGCCACTTCCCAACCTCGCCCACAAAAATATTGTGCGTCGGGTCGAGGCGCTGGAGCTTCTTCGACCTGGCCACAGCCTCCTCCTTCGTCGAATATGTCCCTCGAATCTTGAGCCCCCGGACAGTTGTCCGGAATTCATTCGCCTCATAGAACTTGTCCTCGAGCTTCTGGCGATTCGTGTAAAGGAACTCGTCGTACATCTCCTTCAGCTTCGACTCCTTCAGCTCATTCTTGGCCGACTCCAGATACGCCTGGAATGCATTCATCGTCTTATCCACAGAGACACGAGCGTCCCGAATGCTCTGTGCGGCGCCACTGAGGTCCTTCAGTTCCGCCGCGTCCGCCTCTGTGTTCAGCTTCTCGTTGATACCCTTCACCGTGTTCATCAGAAACTCCTCGAATGTCTTCACACGCCGACTGTACTCGAAATTCTCCAGAAAGGTATTGAAAAAGGAGATGTTCTTGTTCTTCAGAACATTCTCCGGGCTCAGGAAACTCAGAAGACAGAAGTTCTGTCCGGAAATAGGGGCGTCCTCTGTTAGGAAATCCTCACGGTCTTCTGCCATCTCTATACTCATCTCTTGAAAAGGTTAGTTTAAGTGGAAACGCACTCGCTGCGAAAAATTTCTATTATAGGAGTATAATGGATTCTACGGCCGAAATTCTCAATCGCTGCGTGAAATACCTTGTAGAGGGTCTTTTCGTCGCCGTGGCTGCGATTTTCATCCCTAAGCGTACTCTGCCTGCGGAGGAAATCCTCAGCCTCGGCATCGTCGCTGCGGCCGTATTTGCAATTCTGGATGTGGTGTCCCCTAGCATCGGCTACTCTGCTCGCCAGGGCGCCGGATTCGGTATGGGCGCAAATCTGGTAGGCTTCCCTCGAGGATAAGGGACGTGAGGCACAATAATAAGTTCCTACAACAAATATATTGATATACTAAAAGTGTATCAATATATTAGAAATGAGTAAGACTCTTCGTAATTATTGGAATAATGAAAAAAGAAGACGGAGATCCAGAAGGCTAGGAAACATGGCAAGAACGCTCCACCGTAAAAGTAATAATACAAATGTTAGGGCCAATAACTGGCCAAACAATCATAGAAACAGGACTCGACGGAACGGCTTACATTCACCCAATAGGAGTAATTCCATGCGCCCCAACAATTGGGGCAACACCCCTAAATCGAACGAATGAATTGCCAAGACAGGTCCCCACAAATTTTCTGCCAAATTTTGTCCTGCACATACAATTTGTCCCGGTTCTTCAGCAATTGGAAACAGGAGAGGTACTCGTCCAATTCCAGCAATTCACAAAATTTATACAGAACGTAGGAATACGAAAGGAAATTGTTCCGGTCCTTCGGGCAGTGGGCCTGAAAAGACGGCTGAATTTCCTTGAACATGTACCGCAATTTCTCCTCAATTTCCCGGCTCATCACCGCCGCCGTCTGGCCGTTCAGCCGGTTTATAATATGCGGAATGTGCTCATAATACTTGTTGAATTTCATCTTCTTCAGAATTTCCTTGACCTTCGAGGCCTTCAGAGTACGAAAATCCATAATCCGCTCCTTCTTGAGGTCCACCAAAATTGCATCGTATACTTCTTGCGGAATTTCAGTCGTCTCCTTCGCCTGAAATTGCGCCAGCCACTCGTTGAAATGATTGATACGCTTATAGGCATAATAGGACACCTCTCGAGGCGGGTCCTTGTACGACGGCTTGTCCGAATCGACCAACACGAAATCCTGGAAACCGCAATTGCTGCAAGTGAAATTCGCCTCATTCGCACTGAAAATCATTTCCGTATCGCAGTGAGGACAGTCGCCGAAAGTCTCAAACTCGATTTCATGCGACGACCTGGCGTGTGCTGGATCTATTTTCTGTAGATAACTCTCCAGCAATTTATCTCGGCGCAATTCCTCGCCTTTTGGCGCAGCCACTGGACTCTTCTCCAATTCGTTTCCTTCTGCCGCCGCCTCCTCTAAGGCCGCCAAGACACTCCCCGGCTTCTGTTTTGTAACGGCCCGCTTCAGAACCGGCGAAACTCCACTCTGGATTTTATCCTGCGTATCATAATAATCATAGAGAACCTGGCCAGCATTCAAGAAGTAATCATAAAGTTCCGTGTTCCTCTCTAAATGGTCGAGCTCCTTTTGTGCCCCCGTCCTCTTTTCCTTCCAACTGGAAGACTCCATTTCCGAATTGCTCAAAGCAATATGACCATTACAGCTCGAAATATTCGCTCGTATATTGTCAATATTGTCCTGTTTAGACTGAATACGGTGCATATGATGTCTGTGCAGCGCATCTAAGGTTGTTCGGCATTCTGGATTACTCCGCCGCGTGGGGCGTATACTAAAAAATGCATCATTAGAGCTCATTCTAACTAGGAGTATTTCTTTTGTTTAGACCGCTGGGGCTACTTGCCGAGGAATGAAAATCAAACCCTCCCGGCAGATATTTCCGAAAAATCTGCCGTTTCTGAGAATTATTTTCTAAGGAGAGGGTATAAACAAAAATGACGGGTGGTGGTCTTATGCAGCTTGTAGCCTATGGCGCTCAGGACGTGTACCTGACCGGTAATCCCCAGATTACCTTCTTCAAGGTGGTGTATCGCCGCCACACCAACTATGCGATGGAGTCCATTGAGAACCCCTTCAACGGCTCTCCTGGCTTCGGTCGCAAGGTGACCTGCACCATCCAGCGCAACGGTGACCTGATCCACCGTGTGTACCTGCAGGCCACTCTGCCCCGTGTGACCCTGAACTCCACCACGGACGGCTCTGGTGCGCAGTTCCGTTGGCTCAACTGGGTTGGCCACAACCTCATCAAGAACGTGGAGATTGAGATTGGCGGCCAGCGCATCGACAAGCACTATGGCAACTGGCTGCACATCTGGAATGAGCTCACCCAGGAGGCGGGCAAGCAGGCCGGCTATGCGAAGATGGTGGGCAACGTGCCCGAGCTGACGAATCTGCTGGTGCAGGGCGGCGAGGACTGCGACGACTTCTGCGCGTCTGGCGAGCCCAACTCGTCTGACGAGGTGCGCAAGTGCGCCCCCGAGTACACGCTGTACATCCCTCTCCAGTTCTGGTTCTGCCGCAACCCTGGTCTGGCGCTGCCCCTCATTGCGCTCCAGTACCACGAGGTGCGCGTGAACCTGGAGTTCAACGAGCTCCGCAACCTGTGCTGGGACATCTCCCCCCAGCTGTCCAACGTGCACACCATCCGCGACCGTGTGAACAACACGAACCTGGTGGCGGCGTCTCTGTACGTGGACTACCTCTACCTGGACACGGACGAGCGCCGCAAGTTCGCCCAGGTGTCCCACGAGTACCTGATCGAGACCCTGCAGTTCACGGGCGTGGAGTCCATCACTTCCTCTTCCAACAAGCTCAAGCTGAACTTCAACCACCCTTGCAAGGAGCTCATCTGGGTTGTGCAGCGTGACTCGTACGTGTCGTGCAATGACGGCGACGTGAACCCGTGGAAGGGTCAGCAGCCGTTCAACTTCTCCGACTGGTGGGACCGCTCCGTGCTGGAGTCTGGCTACTCCGTGACCCGTGTGGAGGGCATGGCGGGCAAGAACCCCGTGATCACGGCGCTCCTCCAGCTGAACGGCCACGACCGCTTCCAGGTGCGCGAGGGACGCTACTTCAACGAGGTGCAGCCCTACCAGCACCACACCAACATCCCCGCGGTGGGCATCAACGTCTACTCGTTCGCTCTGCAGCCCGAGCAGCACCAGCCCAGCGGCACCTGCAACTTGTCTCGCATTGATAACACTACCCTGCTGCTGACCGTTTCCAACAACTCGGTGGGCGCCGTGACCTCCTCGTCGGTGTATGTGTTTGCGACGAATTATAATGTGTTAAGAGTGATGTCGGGAATGGGTGGCTTGGCTTACAGCAATTAAGCGCATTTCTCGTCGCACTCAAGTCATGGTGGTTGTATTTTTATATTTTTAGTATGTGAGCGGCGGATGTGAAAAACCCAGAAAATACAGTTTTCCGGCGAATCCGTGGACACTCTATTTTTCATATTACTATTTTATAAATGGTAATATGAAAATAAATTTTGACCCGGCTCACCGGTCCCTAAACCATTAAATTATATTTGATAGTTACGTATTTTATATGTAACTATCAAAATGTATTGTGCGAAATAGAACTCTTCAAGTCCAAGCCGCTTGCATCGTCTTATACACTTCCGCACGCTTCACATTCTCTTTTGCGAATGCGTCGCACTCCCTCAAATGGGCCGAAAGGGCCACACCCTTCAAATCCTCCTTACAATAATTACAGTGAGTCGCCAGCCGCCGCTTTAGAACCCAGAGGCCGTGCAAACAGCATACGCCGCATATACAAAGAGCCATAACGACAGCCGCAGTAACAATATTAATCACAATGATTCCCGAAATCATTGTGTCTACCAGTTGAATAGCCGTAGTGTCCGCGCGTATAATAGCCACAGAAGTCGGCGACAATGTTTGGGAGGATGTCCTGGAGCCTGTGCTAGAGCCTGTATCGCTGCCTGTAGGTGTGCCGGTTCCTGTGCCTGTAGGAGTGCTTGTATTGGTTCCTGTGCCCGTACCTGAGCCTGTCCCTGTCCCTGTCCATGAGCCCGTAGGACTGCGTGACGGCGTCCCGGACCCCGTCCCACTCCCTGTAGGGCTTGGCGTCATAGACGAAGACGCACACACAGACGGCGTGATAGACGGTGTAGGCGTCACCGTAGGACTCAAACTAGGGCTCGCATCGGCCACCTGGGCCGCCGCCACCGTCTCCGCCACCGCCGATAAAGACGTGATCGCCCCAGCAGCATAATACCACGTAATAGACCCAGAAGACCCGACCGACACATTTCCAAGAGGAAGAATGGCCGCATAGGACCCATCCGTAGGACTCGGTGTCCTCGGAGCCAGTGTCAGCGGATTCGTATTATACGCATTTGAAAAGCTACAGCAGAATGCATAGGCCGTCATCACTCCCGTCGTCTCCGAATAAAAGAGCACGCCCTCATTCGTATTCGTAATCATAATGGCCCGCGACGACTGATTATTCGCCGTAATCGCCACGAAACTCCCCGTATCCAAATTCCCCCGCGTCTTCGTATTCACATCCGTATTCCCTACAAAATCGTCCCGAGTCCCCGTCCAAATAATGACATTCGTGAGTTGCGCCGTTGCATTGTTTGTGAGCTGCGTCACGATTTTTACGAAACTGTCATTGTAGCCCAGCGAAAATGTGTTCTGGATCGTAAGCATGGCTCCTTGAACTGTGAATGTCCGCCTAGAGACGATTTTGCCGTGCCCCACCGTCTTCGTCGTGTCCGCCGAATCCACGATGAAATTGGAGTAGTCTGTGGTCGGAGCCGAGGGCGCCAGTGAATACAAGTCCGTCACAGTCGCCCCTGTCCACTGCGCCGAGCCTGTGCCCATACCTATTGCGGTATCCAGGGGATAATTCGCAAATGTCAATTTATACCAGGCCGAAGCCGTAGGTGAATAATACCACGGCTGCTGGAAGAGTCCGTGCGCATTCACGGAATTTTCCGCACCTGTTCCAAAACGGAGAGACGGGTTCGCAAATACGCAGGCCGCGGCAGAACAGCCCGTGGAACCTACCGGGTCCTGCGCCCCTATATTAGCAGCGAGAAGGCCAAAAAAAACGCGGAAGAGATTCATTGGGTTTCTGTTTAGGCCCGGGGTTTTACTTAGAAATTCAGCACTTCGAGAACCATTTGGCCGCCCCCGCTGACGCCGACTTCGCTGCTTTCACAATGTCTGCATCAGTCGTATGATACGTTTTTCCGCAGGTCAAAAGCGACGAAACTCTCGCATAGCCCCACTGTTGTTGCGTGGCGCCTGGACGATGTCCCGTGCGCCAAGCAGCCATTCCGCGATTATAGCACTGGCGTAAAAAGCGCACGGGAACGCCGCTGGCCGCCGCCCGCTCCTCAAGGCTCTTTGCCTTCGGAAACGCCTTGCTCCAATGCTCCGTATATTTGGACCTCCGTGTTTTGCGCCCCTTATCCGTCTGGAAACCCACGTACGCCCGGCGATTTCGTGCACCCATAGATCCAAATTTCGCAATTTCGGATCGCCGCCTCCGTGTGGCCGCCGCCGAAAGTCCTGAAAAATATCGGCGAGGTGATTTGCGTGTCCCCTTCATCTGAATTAGACCCCTATAAAAATGGCAATTCACGCTCCGTCTCCACATGAAATTCCGGTGGCTCGGACCAGTCTTCGTACCACACGGCCGCCGTCGTGGGCTTATCTTGAGCCAAAAGAGTCTGCAAGGCGACTAGACGACGCTTCAAGGGCTCTCCGACAGCCAGACGACGAGTCATCTGTTTCCACCGCCATTCGAATTGCAGTGCGGCCCGCATGTCCGGAAATCCGCTCACATGTCCTATGCGTTCCCATTGCCGCCCAGCGGTTGCTCTCGCCCCCCCGCTAATTTCCCCGTTATGCTGTCTGAGTCGCCGCTCCAAATCCGGCGTGACCCCCACATACGTTTTCTTAGACCCTCCATCCGTCGTCGCCAACAGATAACATTTCCAGGACATAATATTTCTACATAAGAAAAAGGAATGGATTCAACTGTATCAGACGGCCCCAGCCTACATTTGGGCGACATAAGCGATTTCACGGAAATACGGGACCTCGGAGCAATTTCGGTTGCAGGGACGTTCATGAGTTTCTTGGTTGTCCTATCTGCCCGGATAGCCAATTTCGGTGGTGTCCCACTCAACACACTTTTTGACATGTTCGGAATGGAAGCGGTCGTTTCCATGGTTTTCCTCATCCTCATTCTTTTCCAAATAACTCGCTATTTCTACACGGTCTTCTATGAGAAAAGCGGAAAGGCCTGGTCCCCCTTTGTCTTCGTCTGTTTCCTGCTCGGTGTCCATCTCGTACACGACCTCGTCTTTTACTTTGCGGTCATCTCGCAGGCCCCTAAAGGGAAAAATGACATGATAGACATTCTGCGGGCCTTGGCGGCCTCCAATAAGACCTACACCCTTCTGACGCACAGCGCCTTTTTAATCGTAACGGCGCTCGTAGCGATGATGGTGGAGGACATGTCTGATTTGGCAAAGTTAGCCCTTTTTGGTGTTCTGGTTTATCTCTTGCCCTATATACTGGCCATACACTACCCGAAACCTGCCCCGCCGCCGCCTCCCCCTAAAAAGCCCGAGATGCAGGACATGCGTGGAAATTATTACTAATAAGTAGATGGAATCCAGTGAAAATACCGAAATGACAACGACAATGGGAGATACTAAGACTCCCTCCATAAATATCGTAGATAGCATGGCAGAAGAGCCGACCACCTCGGTTTCATCCGCAAATGTCGACACGAATGTCTCGACCCCGTCGGAATCCCTCGATTCTTCCGAAATGAGCACAACGACTGCGGCTGTTCTTGAGAATACTGTTTCGACTGGCAAAGTGAATTCCGTCGCAGAATCTCCGGCAGCAAAGGGGCGCTCTCCGAAACAGAAGGAGGCTGATGCGGGTGCTGCGAAGATTCTGGAACGTATGCGTGAATTATACAATGTGGAATTTGCGGATGTACCCGCCAATAAACGCCCCAAGCCCCCGTCGTGGGCTGCCCGTGCCGCCCTTTATAAGAATGAGAATGAGCGTGAAGAATACATAAAGGAAATGGTACAAAGTGCTCGGAACTCTCTTTCAAGCAAAAACAATGTTGGAAATAATTCCAACATGGGGAACAATGCGGACTCTGTTTACCAGCGGCTTATGCAAGAAGTAAACACGGCCAAGACTGCGCTAACTGCGGTCACACAGCTTGCGAAACAGTTGAAGAATGTCACACGGAAGGGGAAGCGTGCCTCGAACACATCCTATAACAATAACGCCGCAGCCAATGAACCCCTGGCGCAGAATAATAATAACGCAAATAATAATGCTGGGAATTCGTACAATATGGACGCAATGAACTCGACCATGTTTACACAGCCGTCGAGAGTTTCCCCTCTTACCGCTCGTAAAACCTCTCGTCCGAAAACCCGCTCTAAACGGCAGAACTCAATGACTCCTATGACATTCTAAGACGCCGTATAAAAATTGACCCACATTCGGCCCGTACAATAGATACATTAGCCAGAATGACATCCCCCTTTCTCCACATTCAAAAAAGTTCCGAGCCCTGTAAGGATTTTCCTACAGATCCGGCACAAACCTATACATTCCCTCTTGACCCCTTCCAACAAAAGGCCATTGCCGCAATTTCGGCCGGCGCAAACGTCCTTGTCACCGCAAAAACGGGCTCCGGGAAAACTCTCGTCGGTGAATACCAGATTGCGCACAGTCTTCGCAAAGGTGGGCGAGTCTTCTATACGACCCCCATCAAGTCCCTCAGCAACCAGAAATTCTACGACCTCAAGAAGCTCTTTCCTGGGCGTGTGGGCATCATGACCGGCGACCTCAAATACAAGCCCGACGCAGATGTGGTCATCATGACCACCGAAATCCTCCGAAATCTCCTGTTCAAGCGTGGGACGGCCACGGAGACGCTCGGCATCACGGCGGCCCTCTCTCTGGACCGCCTGGACGCCGTCGTCTTTGACGAGTGCCACTATATCAATGACAAGGACCGTGGGGCCGTCTGGGAAGAGACGATGATTCTCTTGAATCCCGCCGTGCAGCTCGTACTTCTTTCCGCCACTGTCGATGCCCCAGAGGCGTTTGCGTCCTGGCTCGGCGACCTGAAACAGCGCCCCATTCATCTCATTTCCACGGCCTACCGCATTGTCCCTCTCGTCCACGGAGTCTACAAAGAGGCAGAGTTCCATCCCGTCATGGACAATACGAACAAATTCTCGGATGCACCCTATAGGTCCTGGCTACAATGGCGCTCGCAGCAACTCAAGGCCGCTGACCAGCATAAGGCCGCCGTAAAAGCCCGTACCGGCGGCCCTATTGCGAGAGCTGCGCAAGGCCCGAAAGCGTTTGTGCACGAAATGAATGCGACCATCGCAACACTCGATGAGAAGCAGCAACTCCCCGCCCTCTTCTTTGTCTTCAGCCGCAAGGACTGTGAGCGCTATGCGGACCTCACCGAGCACACGCTCATTGACTCGTCGGACGCTGCCGCCGTTCGTCACATCATGGATTTCCATCTCCATTCCTACGGTGAACAACTCCAGCGCATTCCGGAGTATCACACCATTCGTGCGCTCCTGGAGAAGGGTATTGCATATCATCATAGCGGCGTGCTCCCTATTCTCAAGGAGTGTGTGGAGATTCTGTTCGGCCGTGGCCTCGTGAAGGTCCTCTTCGCCACAGAGACATTCGCCGTCGGTATCAATATGCCCACAAAGACCGTCGTCTTCACTGGTTACCGCAAGTACGACGACACCGCCGACAGAATGCGTATGCTGAACACGGACGAGTATATTCAGATGGCGGGGCGGGCAGGGCGCCGTGGAAAGGACGACCGTGGCTATGTCGTCTATCTACCTGACAGGGAGCCGGAACCGATTGAGACGGTACGGGCCATGATGACGGGCCGCTCCTCCACGTTCCAATCCCGCATGACCTTCCACTACGATTTCATTCTGAAAACGTTCCAGGCGGGGACGCTTCGTTGGATGGACCTCCTGCAAAACTCCTACTGGAATATCGGACACACGAAAGAGTGCAAAGAGTGCGAGGAGGAGATTCGGAAGGAGCGTGCGGCCATTGAAGCCGCAGAGCTTTCGGATGCCGAAAAGGCGGAAATGGCCGAATACAAGTCCATTCATGCCGCCCTCAAGGTCGCCGTGAATGCAGCGAGGCGGGTGGAGCAGCGGCGCCTAGAGGTGTGGAACAATCGGCACATGGGTCCTCGTTGGCACAAGATTATCAACGAACTCTGGCCAAAGTACCAGAAGGCCGTGGAGAGTATGGAGCGCATGGAAGAGGAACTCGCCGAAAAGTGCGACCCAGCGAAATTCATTATGCCGAATCTGGTTGCTCTCCAAGAATTCGGATTCCTTGGGCACGAAGAGAAACTCACTCCAACTGGAGTAATGGCGACCGAAGTAAACGAAGGCCACTCGATTCTGATGCCTCTTGCCTATACGGATCCCACGATTCGCTCTCTTCTCAAAACCAAAGAGGACATCATTTCCTTTCTGGCCATATTCCTCGGAGAGCGGGGCGAGTATAGTGGCATGGAGGTCGGCGGCGCCGTGCGAGCGTCCTTGCGCATTCTCAATGACATTGCCGTCACATGTAAGGAGAAGGAGCGTCGTGTGGGTGCGGCGTCCCCCTATAACTACTGGGACCTGAAGGCCGACTACGTGGAAATCATTTGGCGCTTCGTGAACGGAGAGGAGGTTGGAGTTCTTCTGCAGGATTACGAACTTTTCGGAGGAAATCTTATGAGACTTCTTTCGAAAATGGTGAACATTGTTCGAGAGTGGACCACTCTTGCGACCCTCTCATCGGATGTAGAAATGCTCGAGAAACTGTCTGGCGCAGAAAGTCTACTCTCCGCAGGGTCAATGAGTTCCGAGAGCCTCTACTTGCGCCTCGTGTAGCGACGCCGACGAGTGCGCATCTGTTTCACACGAACCCAGCGCCCGCCCCTTCTTCTGCCCCCTGTCTGTGCTGGTTTCTCAGACAGATAATACCGGAATATTTTTTTCATCAGCGCATCATTTTCTGCAGAAAGGGCGTATTGAATACTTTTCGGATTTAAAAGAGTGGTTTCTGTGACTTCATTCGCCTCCTTCGTCTCTTTCGGCGCATTATTATTGCGGGATTGTATGTACGGAGAGGGATATGTGGTTATTCCCTGCGAAATCAACATATTTGCAAAGGGGGTTTCTGGAGTATCCTTTACCGGCCCACCCTCTATCTTGATGTATTCGAAATAGTAGAAATAGACTTTGTCAATTATGGCAGGAATAACAACGAACGACAAGAGTTGTTCATCTTTTCCAATATAGGTTGGTTTGGACAAATTCGATGGTACTAAATTTGCCCCGTTTCGAATAATTTGCATATTTTCACGTAAATAGGATAAACATGCTTTCCACAGAGTTCCATCTTTGAATTCGGGTAAATTTCCTAGACAACTCGTAATTGCGGCGTAACACCCCGTTGTTCGCCTACCCGTTTTCGGATGTACGTGCCACGGACGATAATAATTCGGCTGTGAAGCAACCAGAATACGGTACGGCTTCGGCTCAGCGAACAGAACCTTCAATGCGTCCCAAAGCGTTTTTTCCCATTTTCCTAAAGCCACTGTAAATTCGGCGAGCGTTGTAGTCGCCTTATCCTCATTTATAAGATTCTCAAACAGAGTGTCGGCGTCTCTCAGAAATACAGGAGAGTCAGGAAAGTCGTGGAATGCCTTGAAGCGCATAGCACGTAAAATGGCATTGTCAATCGTTTTTCCGTCACCTTTGCCTCCAACTGCATATTCGGGCCATTTCACAACGGCGAACACGACATTTGGATGCGCTGCAATCTCTTCCCACTCCTTTTTATGTTTGATTGCTCTTGCTGTGTGTGTATTTGTTTTGAATATGGGATTTTCTAAACTGTGTTGGTCCAGATAAATAATTAGTTTCCATCCTTCAAAATCCGGGAGAGATGTCACCTCTAAATAACGCAGAATTCCCACCTTGTATATGTCCGTTTTCACCCAGGGCGAATCCTGCCCTTTGAAATCATTGCATGTCGTGCAGTCCGCATCTCGGAAATAATATGTTGTTACGAAGGAACCTTTCATATCATTTAGAGGTGTATTCGACAGGTATTCAATAGATCCTGCCGATAATTTGTCGGGATCTATTGCCTTTTGTGTTACGTGTTTAAACGCCATTCCCCCTGTTTCTCCTGTATATTTTTACCGCTATGTGCACCCTCTTTAGAAGTTCGGAACACCCAGTCGAAGCTCCATATCTTCTACAATAGCGGAAATGGGATTACCGGGCGTGGGGTTACCATAAAATGAGCCCACAATCTCATTTTGAGCGGTTGCTACGGCAAGAATACTGGTCACAAGAGACATGGTTGATTCGGGTAACAGTTGTAGTAACAGAAAGAAGAGGATTGCACCTAATATAAGGTCACGCCCAATGGTTTTTACGCTAGGTATTTTCTTTTCTGCAAACCACATAACCGTTGCACTTACGGCGGACAATGTAACAGCGCCGAGCCCTCCGCCGACCCAATACAGATATGAGGGTGTTTCTGTTGACATCTGGACGCAGAGTAGGAAAAAAAAAGGGAATACGAGCGCAGAATTCCGCTATGCTTTACGTTATCTATAGTTCCTCGAACTCTATTTGGTCGTCTAGAATATCATTTGATACATTATTGGATACATCAATCACCGGAATAGCATCGGTAGTTATCTCTTGTATGGGAGTGGCCGGTCTCGGCGGAGTGGCGGGTCTCGGCGGAGTGGCGGGTCTCGGCGGAGTGGCGGGTCTCGGCGGAGTGGCGGGTCTCGGCGGAGTGGCTGGTCTCTGTGCCGGAGATTCGGTCGTCGGTTCATTTATAGCTTTAAACATATCAAACTGGTCAGAGTTAAACCCGCTTGTTCTGCTAAAGGTGTGCTCTATGGTATTGGACGCATTTTCAGTTTTTGTTTCTTCGTGAGTAGGCGCCGGCGGAGGCGCTACCTCAGCCGGCGCTGCATCTTCCTCCTCTTCCTCTTCCTCTTCCTCTTCCTCTTCCTCCTCTTCTTCCTCCTCTTCATGGTCGCTTTCGTTTGTAGATAAATATTCCCGTAAAATACTTTTTACAGGAAGCATAATGCGTATTCCTTGATTAATTCCATCCCCAATAAGACCTTCAATCTGTCTCATATTCTTCTGGCGCTCAATAGAGGTTCCAGAACTCGAAAATAAATATGTGTTTGTCCAAAGAAGGCGTGCACACTCAATAAGTGTTTTATGCAAGTAGTGCTCCAACTTCGGAATGGTAATCTGCAGTTTTTTCTGCTTGTTTGTCAAACGAATTGATGAAAGAACCTTTGTGTGCGCAACAAACACCGCCGTCAGCAACTCCTCCAAATAATCGCACTGCGTCCCCATGGCAATATTCTGCGTCTCCCGCTGAACTTTATCGTGATTCCACTCTGAAATTCCCTCCAGAAGGATTTGAAAACTAAGAAGGTGCTTCTTCGAATCCGGCTCACGCTCCTTTGCTGTTTCTTGTAATTTCAGGAAGAAGGTAAAAATGGGCTGTGCTAAGAACTGCGAAAGTTGCCGTGTGTATTCTCCTTTCGCTTCTGCATATACCCCCACACTGTCTCCAGAATGATCCATACTATTAGCGGCCAGTACAAAAGTTAAGCGCGTCCAAACGCAGCCTAGGCTTGCTCACTCCGCATTAAATATTTTGCCAGTTGAATCCACGGAGACGAACCGGCGCCAACTGCGCGCAAGGCTTCCATCAAATCTTCCGAAATAGGCTCTATTTGCAAAAAGAGCGTATTTAAAATTGTGTAGGGGTCCTCTCCCGCTCTACGAAGAGCCGGAAAGTCTTTAAATGTAAGTGCACCGTAGTCTATACGAGATGCATGTATTAGACCATGTTGCGCCGCAGCCTGATAGTTATTCCGTAGACGATAGGACAGTTCGGATTTCATGAAAACGACCGTGCATCGGGATAAAATCGGCGAAGACATTTTCCATAGTTCTCGAACTTCTAGGGCGCATATGACATTTGGCGACGCAGTTTCCAGAATGCGTCTTAGAAATGCCTGCGCCTCTTGGGTCAAATCGTCGGCGCCCTCTATCCACACAAAAAGGGGTTCACACGAACGAACTTGTTGATGAAGAATTTCACGACCCTCTCGTAAAGAACGGTCCGCACGTGCATTCCATCGAAATATTTTGGCCGAAATAATCTTCGCCTCCTGTTTTATCCAGTACGATTTTCCCGTGCCAGGTTCACCACATACCAGCAGTGCACCTTTCCACGGACTTCTTTTTGATGTTTGGCGCATCCCTATAGGGTCTAGAACTAGTTTTATTTAGGCCAATGTACTTGGCGGTACTTAAGTTTAGTACTAGACATTATAATAAGAATGAACGTGTTCCCACTACGGTTCCTCGCACGACCATTTTCATACATTTATAAAAGACTAGTGGAAATCGTTCGTAAAAAAAGGGAAAGGTCAGACTCGGTTTCTCCCATTCTAGAGACTAAACAAGACTCGATTAACAACCTAGTAAACGACGAAATCTTAGAGAGTCCCATTCGCCCCCCATTTCCTTTACGAATCCGGATTCCGATAGAGCAAAATCACATACCCTGAAGAACTTTCGCATATATCGCCTCGTCGTGCTCCGCATTACGGCTCAGGTCCTGCGTATCAAAGAGCGGATTCGAGTGTATACCCGCCAGAATCTCCCTCTGATTCCG
>Ga0114968_10001212_pt1 | contig 19659 bp, 22 predicted proteins | sample M_130807_EF_Meta_FD_87020 | JGI IMG/M metagenome (GOLD analysis project Ga0114968, IMG submission 87020) | Freshwater microbial communities from Lake Montjoie, Canada to study carbon cycling - M_130807_EF_MetaG | ecosystem: Environmental > Aquatic > Freshwater > Lake | place: Lake Montjoie...
GCCGCGACGTTCGCGACGCCGTACACCGCGTTCGCGATGTCGTCGAGCGGGTTGAAGACGGTCGCAGCCGAAGCAGTGTTCAGCGAGTTGACGGCGATGCACCACGAGTACGGGGTGACCTCGTTCTTGGTGTAGGTGGTATCGAAGGCCATGGTGGCTCCTTGGAGAATGACCCGTGAGGGTCGTGGAACGAACTCGGGCGGACTACCCGACCGAGGAGTGGGGGATCGCAAAGCGAAGCGAGAGCAAGGTGCCCTTGCCGCCGCCGACGATGGTGAGGGTGGGACGGCCCGCTTCGTCGACCCCGAGAGGAAGCGCCTTGACGGGGATGAGGCAGGCCTCGGAGACGCGGGCAAGGATGGTTCCGCCCGCATCCGAGAAGGCACGCTCGACCGCTTCGCCGCTCGCGTAGGTGCGAGAGAAGAAGGTGCGGAGGTCGCCTTCGGGCTGGCCCTCGACGAGCACGTCGTTCCCGAGCACCCCGCCCGCGTCTTGGACGAGCAGGGAAGCCGAGAGTGCGCGGCGGAGGCCGTGGTAGATGGTCATGCGCGTGCGCTCTCCGCAAGGAGGATGCGCACCTCGCAGAAGGTCGGGGGCTTCCCGCCCTTCAGCGTGAGCATGGGGTAGCCGTTCGTGTCGGTGCGGAAACCCACCGTGGTAGGCGCGACGCCCGAGGTGGCGCGAACGATGATCGAGCCCCCCGCCTCCGTGAACGCCTGCTCCACCTCTGCGGTGTTCGCGTACTTGCGGAGGAAGAAGTTGCGGAGGCCGCCGTTCGGCTGGTTCTCGTGCAAACACCAGTTGTCCACGACCACATCATCTGCGGTAAGCAGCATGTTCATGGCGCGGGAGAGGGGCTTCGCCAATCCCGGAGACGGGATGGTGGGGTGAGACGGCACGAGACGTTCCTCCGTTCAACGGGGGGTTGTCTTCACCCTAGCCGAGTATCCGTGGCCGTCCACGCGCGCGGAGAAAGAGGAGTGCTACGGCAGGTGCTACGCCGTGCTCGCGGGGGCACTTCGATAATCTGTCGGACAGGCTTGACGTTCGTCGGAAGGTGGCTAGACTGAAGGACAGGACACCTGTCCTCTCGTCCGTTCACCCTCGGAGGCCCATGAACCCCTCGCACTACTTCCCTGCTCCCCCCAACAACGCCGCGCAGTTCTCGCAGGTCATCACTTCCCTCCTGCGGCAGACGCTCGTCGTCGGCGGAGAGTCTTCCTTCGTCTCCCGCAAGTTGGCCGTGCGCCTCGCCAAGCACGGGCTCTTCGTCGCCCACCACTGGCCGTGGAAGAAGCAGAACGGCTCCTTCCCCGAGAACATCGAGGTGCTCTTCGTCCTGACCGACATGTGCGGGCACCCGATGAGCAACGCCGCCATCGCGGAGGCCAACAAGCGCGACATCCCCGTGATCATGGGGACACGGAAACACGCCGTGAACATCGAGAAGTTGAACGAGGCGGGCTTCACAGAGATCCCGATCCTCTCTCCCCAGCCCCACATCTCGCCGAAGCGCGAGGCCGCCCGCGCGGCTGCTCGCGAAGCGGCGAAGAAGACCGCTCCTTCTCTCCCCTCCGTTGTGGTCGACGCCGTCGCCGCGACGATGCCGGAACCTGTCTCCCAGTCTGAACCCCTTCCCCTCCCCTCTCCCGAGAACACGACCATGCCGACCCTCCCGAAGAACGCCGCCCCCTCCCCCATCGACACCTCCGGTCTCACCGAGGTGCAGCGCACGCTCCTGCGCGCGCTCGCCCTCTCGCCGGGGATCTCCAACCGCGCCCTCGCCAGCCAGTACAGCCTCTCGCACGGTCAGGTGTGGGACGGCGTGCAGTGGGCGCGTCGCGTCCTCGGCATCGAGACCGGGGAAGGGAAGCAGAAGCACGTCAAGGTCTCCGCCACGAAGTTCAACGCGGCGTGCGACCTCTACGGCCTCGACCGCGTCACGATCCCCAAGTCCGGCCTCTACGAGAAGGAGAACATGCGCAACAAGCCCGACGCCCGCCCCGCTGGTCGCCCGCGCAAGGTTCCTACGTCCTCGCTCGTCGACGCCTCGACGGCGGCGCGCGTCGTGGCGACGGTGGCTACGTCCGAGGTTCCCTCCGATGTGCTCGCCGAGACGCCGACGAACCTCCAGCGCCCGCTTCGCGTCGAGCACATCGACGGGAGTGCGCGTGACCTCCACGCGCCGAAGATCGTGATCGTGCAGGGCACGGCGGACAACGGGGAGAAGGTCACTCTGCACCTCACGAAGCCCCCGCTCGTCGGCGAGCCTGCGCCGTCTCCGGCCCTCAAGGCCGCCTTCGTTCCGTCGGCGGTCGACCCGATGCAGGACATGAAGGACGCCGTCGCCCTCTTGCGCGCCGTCATGGCCGCGCACGGCGTCGAGAGCATCACCGTGACGCCCACGACGACGAACCTCCGCCGCGTGGTGGTCGTCGAGGAGTCGCTCGACTAGAGGCTGCGAGCAGGGGCGTCGTTCAGCGGTAGGACAGCGGACTTTGACTCCGCGAACGAAGGTTCGATTCCTTCCGCCCCTATACCCTTCCTCGCTCGACGAGGAACAGACCCATCCCGACGGCGTGCATCACGTCGTTGAGATGGGTCTTCTGCTTGGGAACGGAGACCTTTCCCCACTCCCCGCTCTCGCGCACCCTCTTCTCGATGCGGTCGCCGTAGACCTTGCGCGGCACCTGCCCCTTGTACTCGGAGGGAAGTGGAGCGAGCGGGCGGGCGTCGTGGAAGGCGCGGAAGATCCCTCCCCCGACCGCCATGAGCGCGAGCAGGTCGCGAGGGTCGCCCACGCCCCGCGTGTAGACCTTCATCCTCTCGACGCAGAGGATGTCCGGTGACCGCTCCCCGAACCGCTCTGCGTGGAGCAGTTCCACCGCGCCGACGGCGGCGTTCCACGCCTCCGGCCCGTCATCATCTCCCTGTCCACGCTCATGCGGGAGAGCGGGGGCATGGGCCGCGCTGTTGAGCGCCCAGTTCCCGCCGTCAGGCTTGATCCACCATGCGCAGCCGCATCCACGGAGTCCGGGGTCGACGGTGAGCATGACCTTCATGGCGGCTCCCTAACTCCATAACCCTAGTTGCGGAGCCGCTTGCGTGCGCGATCTCGTCGTCCCTGAACGAGCGCGTGCCGTAAGTGGCTGAAAACACGTGCTTCGAGATCGCGCGTCGCGCTCCGAGCGTTTTGCGCCGACGGTCTCCTCGTTCTGCCCATACCTCCTTGACGGCTCAATAAGGTATGAGTATAAAGAACGTGGTGTCGGCGCAAAAGCGTACGAGGCCTCCCCCACCCCCGCTCCCCAGCCTCCCCAAGGTGAAACCGTGTCCAGCAGCATCCCCCTCAAGGTCGCTCTCGGCGACCTCGTACAGTTCGAGGTCGCGAACCCCACGACCTCCCGCAGCGGCATCATCCGCGCCATCGTCGTCGCGACCGTCGCGAAGGGCAGCCCCCTCGCGGTCGAGAACTTCGACCCCCCGCGCGCGTCGACGTGGACGACGGTCGCCGTCGACACGGGCACCGAACTCCTCGTCGCCAAGGCCTTCCAGATCAACAACGTCAAGAACCTCTCGGCGCTCATCTTCAACGCCGTCCGCGACCCCGCCGTCCCTCCCTACGTCAACGAGTTCCTCGCGCTCTCGGCGGCAGGGAAGAAGAGGCGTGTCGATGACGTCCTCCTTGCTTCCACGGGCTCCCGCCTCCCCGAGGGCAGCACGACGCAGGAGGAGGAGGTCGAGCAGGAGCAGCGGTCGAACCTGCTGCGCTTCGTGGTCGAGGAACTGGAGCGCACGGGCAAGATGGTCGAGGAGGCGAACGCGCGACATGCCGCCGCAAAGGCCGCGTTTGACGCGCTGCAAGTCCTCTTCGGCGAGCCCTCGGCGGTTGCGAGCGAGGAGCCGTAGGGCTACGCCCGAGCGCTCCGCTTGCGAACCAAAAGGCGCATGTCCCCCCTTGCGCCTCTCCTCCCGGCGGCCTATGACATGTGGCACGCCCGCAAGGGCGAGGCTTCCCCGCCGACCTCCCCTCCCCCCTACGCTTCCTCGCGCCGTTCCCCCGGCGCGTGGGTAGTCGTCGCTCCTTGGTGCGCCCTAGATGCTGTCCTCGCTGCTGATCTGCGCCTTCGACTCCCTCACGGACAACCGCCCAACCCCCTACGTCCTGTCGTGGCCCAACGACTTCGACGAGTGGAAGGAGACGCCCGTCAAGGAGGACGCTGCCTTGTGGTCGCCCGTCACCTATCGGGAGGGCGGCCTTCGCGTGCGCGGACAGACCGAGGCCAACATCACGCAGGTGCATGCGGTCGTCCTCGACTACGACAGTAAGCAGGTGCCCGTGACGCTGGAGCAGGCGCGCGAGGTGTGGCAGGGCTGGGAACATGTCGGCTACACGACGTTCCAGCACGCGTCGGACAAGCCGCGCTTCCGCATCGTCCTCCCGCTCTCTCGACCCGTCAACACCAGCGAGTTCCGTCGCATCTGGGCGTGGGTACATGCCCTCGCGGTCGAGCGCGGTGTACCCTTCGACCCTCTGTCCGACCCCGGTCGCATCTACTTCGTCCCGACGCATCGACCGGGAGCCGAGCACGTCTTTTGGCACAACGCCGAGGAGGTGCTCGATGCCGACATCATCCTCTCGGTAGCGCCGCTCGACACCTACCGACCGCCCATCCCGCCCGGTGCGCGCACGCCCGTCGGCGCTTCCTCGACCGCGCCCTCTCCCTCGACAGGACGCACTAGCCTCTTCTCGGGCATCGAGACGGTGCATCAGGTCGAGAACCTTGAGCGCATCGAGGAGCAGTGCGCCTTCATGCGCCACTGCCGCGAGGACGCCGCGAGCCTGCCCGAGAACGAGTGGTACGCGTGGCTCTCCATCCTCGCCCGCTGCAAGGACGGCAACCGCCATGCCCATGAGATCGGGAGCGCGTACGCGGGCTACTCTCCCGCCGAGACGAACGAGAAGTTCCAGCGCGCCGCCACGGAGACTGGCCCGCGCAGGTGCGACAACATCCGCACGTTCTGCACCGCGTGCGTGGGGTGTCCTGTCGGCGCGCCCGCAGGTGATGTGACGTCCCCGGTGCAGTTGGGGCGACCTGACCCCGTGACGGCGACGCCCGAGGAGTTGCGGGCGGACGAGGCAGCGCGTACCGAGTCGGATCTCGACCGTGCTCGCGCAGCCGTCGCGGGGGCAGAGGCCGACGTGGCACGCCTCACGGTCGAGGAGAGCGTGGCGCGCACGCGGGTCGCGAACGCTCGCCGTTTCGGGCTGGAAGACACCGTCCGCGCCGAGACCGAGGCGCACGTGAACCTGCGCGCTGACCTCGCGACGGCGCGGAACCGCTTGCGGACGGCGCAGACCAACCTGCGCACCGCCGAGACGCAGGCCCGTCGCACCGCGAACCTCACGAACGCCGACCCCCGCGTGATCCAGCAGATGATGCTCGACCCGCGCACCGGGACGCCTCGCGCTTCGCTCGCCAACGTGGAGGCCGTCCTTCGCGGGGACGCGACGGCATACCCCGCTGGCTACTTCCGCTACGACTCCTTCGCCGAGAAGTTGTACTACCGTGGAGCGCCCGCAGAAGACCACTTCGACACACGCATCAACATCGACATCGAACGCCGCTACAACATCGCTCCCCGCACCACGACCGTACAGGAGGCCATCGTGAACATCGCCAAGGAAGACGCCTTTCACCCCGTCCGCGACTACCTCAACGAGCACACGTGGGACGGCGTCTCTCGTCTCGGTGACCTCTTCAAGGTCGGTTTCGGTGCTACGGGCGACAATGGCTACCTTGAGGACGCCGCAACGAAGTTCTGCATCGGTGCGGTGGCGCGCATCTTCGACCCCGGTTGCAAGATGGACAACATGATCGTGATCACGGGCCCGCAGGGCATCGGTAAGTCGACGGCGTTCAACATCCTTGCCAAGGGATGGTTCGCGGACAGTCCTCTCTCTATCGGGGACAAGGACGCGTTCATGCAGATGGCAGGGAAGTGGTTCTACGAGTTGAGCGAGTTGGACTCCTTCCGCAAGGCCGAGAACACCCGCATCAAGGCGTTCCTCTCCTCGCGCTTCGACACCTTCCGTCCCCCGTTCGGTCGGCACGTGGTCGAGCGTCCGCGCCAGACGGTCATCGTCGGGACGACGAACGAAGACCAGTTCCTCAACGACCCCACGGGCTCGCGCCGCTTCGTGCCCATCCGTGCGACCCGTGTCGACGTCCCGTGGCTCGCGGCGAACCGCGACCAGTTGTGGGCCGAGGCCGTCGTTCGCTACCGCGCGGGCGAGATCTGGTACTACGACGGCGAGTCGGCGGCTCGCCTCGTCAAGGAGAGCGCGCCCTTCCAGCAGGACGACGTGTGGGAGCCGACCGTCTACTCCTACGTCTCTCGCCTGAAGAACCCGACCCTGCATGTGCTCGACGTGATCACGGGGTGTCTCAACATCGAGGTGGCTCGCATCACGCGTGCGGACAAGATGCGCGTCCTCAACATCCTCAAGGGCTTCGGCTGCACCGTGGCGACGGGAGAAGGAGCGCACAAGGGCATGACCGTGATCCTCCCCGACGCGATGGTGAAGGCTGCCGCGTTGGCGAAGCCCGCCCCCGCCGCTCCCCCGGCCGCCCTGCCTCCCGTCCCGTCGTGGGTGACGGGCAAGCCGAGCACCGAGACCCACTAGTCCGACGTCTTCCCCGACCTCTTCCCCCGCCCTCCCTAACCCAAGACCGGAGACACCTTGCGCGAGTTCAAGTCGACCTCGGCGTCACAGATCACGACCTTCCGGGACTGCCGCCGCATGTGGTGGTTCCAAAGCATCATGGGCCTCCCGACGCCCCAGCGTGCGAGCGCTGCCCTCGGAGAAGCCGTCCACGCCCAACTGGAGAAGTACCTCGACGACGGCACGCTGCCGGACGAGTCGCAGGCCGGAAAGATCGCGAAGGCAGGCCTGCCTCTCAACCCGAAGCCCGGCACCGTGTGGACGGAGGTGTCGATGAGCGGGAAGGGGCGCGACCGCAAGGACGTCCCTGACGACGAGGTGCCCGTTCCCGGCGGTATGCCGCGCCTCGTCATCGCAGGTATGCCCATCAACGGCTACATCGACGTTCTCGATGTCTCCGCTAACAAACCTGTAGTTCTCGATCACAAGACGACCAGCAGTTTGGACTGGGCCAAGACCAAGGAGGACTTGGTCGAGGACGTCCAGATGACGATCTACGGTTCGTACGCCCTTGACGTGTGCGCGTCGATGGGGGTAGATGCAGATGTGGTTGAGGCTGGACACATCGTCTACCTCACCAAGGGATTGCCCTTCGCCCAGCGGACGACGGTCAACCTCACGCGAGAGCACCTCGCCTCGGAAAGAAAGAAGATCGCAGAGACCATCGAGGAGATGAAGGAGACCGCCAAGGCGAGCACGCCTACTGCGGTTCCCGGTGAAGCATCGGTGTGCAACAAGTACGGAGGCTGTCACTTCAAGGACAAGTGTTCCGCGCTCGGTGTTTTGTCCGGCATGGATACCTCCATCTTCTCGCGATTCTCGACCCCGACCAGCAACCCCGTTCCTGCGTCCAAGATTCCCGTCCCCAGCAAGGAGAGTGACCCCGTGTCTACTGTAGATCCCCTCGCCGCACTCGCTGCCCTTCGTGCCAAGAAGGCCGCCGCCGCTGCCGCGAACCCCGAGTCCCAGCCCGCCCCGAAGATCCCGACGCCCGCCGTGGCTGCGGTCGAGAGCGCCCCGCCCGTGGCAGCCACCGTGGCCGTCCCCGCCGCTGCCTCCTCTGCCGTGAACGCCACGCTTGCCAAGTACGGCATCACGCGTCCCGCGACGCAGTCGGAGACGCCTGCGCAGAGCATCGTACCTGCGGACGTCCCGCGTCAGGAGAAGGTCAGCCTTGCTCCCGCGTCCGAGGCTCCCGCCGTCGTCGCCGCCGCTCCGGTTCCCCCCGCTGCCGCCGAGACGGAAGAGAAGTCCGTGCGCAAGCCGAAGGGCTTCCTCGCGAAGTTGACCGTGCTGGAGTGGACGCCGCAGCAGATCGAGCGCATGAACGCCGAGGCGATGCGCGCGGCCATCGACGGCGGCCTCAACGGCAAGGCCTACAGCGTCCGCCCCGACGGCTCCATCTACATCCCCGGTGTCGGTGCGCTCGACACGGCGAGCATCCCGTTGAGCGAGATGCCGTTTGAGTCGGAAGAGGACGAGGCGAAGTTCCTCAAGGTCTTCCCCGAGGAGGCCGAGAACGTCGCCGCTGCGAAGGCTCGCGCCGCCGCCACGGTGGCTCCTTCCGAGAGCGTTCACCCGAGCCAGCAGTCCGCTGCCCTCGCTTCCCCCGCTCCCGGCATCCCCGCCCCGGTTGTCGCTGCTCCGGTTGCCGCTGCTCCCGTCGCGGCCACCGCGCCGTCGCTCGTCCTCTACATCGACTGCGCCCCCGAGAAGGGTCGCGAGCGTGAGTACGTGCTGCTGGAGGACTACATCCAGCCGATGCTCCCGCTCGTTGTCGAGGCCTACAACCGTGGCTGCAAGAAGGACGACGAGAAGGTGCCCTTCTACTCGCTCATCCCGTACGCGCGCGGCCCCGGTTTCGTCGCGGCGCTCGTGATGCAGCAGCCCCCGAAGGGTGTCCTCGTGGCGAATACCCGCTTCCCCGCGACGAACGCCGTGCTTGAAGTGCTGATCCCGATGGCGGACGTCGTCGTTCGCGGTACGCGCTAGGAGCAGACATGAACGACGCCTTTGCCGCTCTCCAGCGGATCAAGGCGTCGAAGGTTCGCGCCGTGGCGGGGGTTCTCCCCGTCACGGCTCGTGTGCCTTCGATGCCTCCGCGCGCGGAGACTTTTCCTCCTCCCGCACCTGTGACGGCGATGGCGGCGGTCGCCAAGCGCACGCAGGTCGCGCAGAACGTCGTGACCGAGGCGCGCCGCATCTCCGCGCTTCCCAAGTGGGACTACGCCGAGTTGCTGGAGCGCTGCAAGCCCGGTGGTGACCTTGACTTCACCCCGCAGATGAAGACGCCGAACGGCACCATGTCGCTCAAGCCCGTACAAAACCTCGCTCTGTACTGGGCGAAGCAGCAGCGTGGGCTCGTCGCCCCGCTCGCCGTCGGCGCGGGGAAGTGCGTCGCGGGTGAGACCGAGGTCTACGACATCTCTCGCGGGCAACGTGTCCGCGTAGATGAGATCCCGGAGCACCTCGTCGTTACCTCGATGGACGAGGCGACGGGGAAGTTGCACCCGCGCACCGCGACGGCGTTCTCGTCGGGGTCGAAGCCGTGCGTGCGCCTGTCGTTGGCGGGGGGCCAAAGCCTCGTGTTGAGCACGGATCACCCGGTGTTCACGCAGCGCGGGTGGGTGCATGCGGAGAACGTGCGTGGAGACGATCTCGTCGCCGCGCCGCGCTTCTACCCGGCCCCCGCCACGCCGCTCGACGTCTCCGATAAGGAGGTCTCGATGGTCGCATACCTGCTCGCGAACGGTGGCTGTACGCAGGGGATCAACTTCACGGACGACGACCCTGTGCTCGTGGCGGAGTTCAGCGCACTGGTCGATGACCTTTCCGTGCCCGACGTTCGCAAGAAGGTCGTAGGTGTTCGAGAGATGGATGCCCGTGGGAAGAAGGCAACCTACCTCTCCGTGCGAGGGATGATGCCCTTCGTCCGAAAGTGGGGGCTCGACCACCTCTCGAAGGAGAAGCGGGTTCCTGCCGAGTTCTACGGGCTCTCGGACGAGCATGTTGCACTGTTCGTGAACCGTTTTTGGGCAAGCGACGGGCACATCAACGCGCGTGTGGGCGCGCTTGAGATGGTCTTGGCCTCCGAGAAGTTGATCGACGACCTCCAGTTCATGCTCCTTCGCCTCGGTGTCCAGTCCCGCAAGAAGTACAAGCGTGCGACCTTCGTCCACAAGGGAGAGCGCAGGCACAAGGATGCGTGGCGTCTCACGGTCACGGGAGCAGGCGAGGTGGAGCGGTTCTTCGACCGCGTCGGACTTCTCCTCGGGAAGGAAGACCTCTCCGCTCAAGTCCTCGCCAGCGTGCGCGGGCGCGTTGCGAACACGAACGTCGACATCGTCCCGTTCGGATACGACGAGTGCTCGGACATGCTCGATGAGATGGGTATTCCCAAGAACGTCGGTACGAGCGCTGTAACGGGCCCGCTCCGCCGCACGACCATTCGTCGTGGCATGGGCGTGACGCAGGGACAGTACGTAGGGCGAGACACGTTCGCGCGGTTCTGCTCCGAGTACGACTACTCGGGGAAGTACGCGTGGCTCGCCACGAGCGACCTCATGTGGGAGAAGGTCGGCGAAGTTACCCATGTCGGTGTGCGGGAGGTCTACGACCTGTCTGTGGACGAGACGCACAACTTCGTCGCGAACGGCGTCGTGATCCACAACACCCTGCTCTCCGTTCTCGTCCCGAAGGTGATGGGCGCCCAGCGACCCATCCTCCTCATCCCGCCCACGATGCAGATCCCGCTGCGTCGCGAGATGGAGAAGTTGTCGGAGCACTTTCAGATCCCCAAGAACCTCTTCATCGTCCCCTACTCGCAGTTGTCGGTGGCGAAGTCGAGCGAACTCTTGGAGCAGATCAAGCCCGACCTGATCATCGCGGACGAGGCGCACCTCCTCAAGAACCCTGACAGCGCGCGGGTGCGCCGCTTCCTCCGCCTGTTCAGGAACTTCCCGAACACGCGTCTCGTCGCGATGAGCGGTACGTTCACCAGCAAGTCGCTGAAGGACTACGCGCACCTCTCCGAGTTGGCGTTGCGCGACGGAAGCCCGCTGCCCATCGAGGATGCTGACCTCCTCGCGTGGAGCAACGTGCTCGACAGCGGGAGCCAGCCCCAAGACCGTGACTGGTCGATCTTTGCGGCGTTCTCCGACCTGCGACACATCGACGACCACGAGAAGCGGAAGGAGGAGGCGCGCAACGTCTTCCGCGAGCGGTTCAACGCTACCCCCGGCGTCGTGGCGACGCGTGAAGCCTCCGTGGCGTGCTCGTTGAACTTCTTCGAGCGCACGCTCGCCACGCCGCCCGAGGTCACGCAGGCTCTCCATGAACTGCACCGAACGTGGACGCGCCCCGACGGCGAGGAGATGGACTCCGCGCTCTCGCTTTGGCGTTTGGGCATGCAGATCTCGCAGGGGTTCTACCTGCGCTGGGTGTGGCCGAACGGGCAGGTGGACTGGGAGTGGATGGAAGCGCGCTCCGGTTGGCACCGCGAGGTGCGCTACTTCCTCCAGCGCAACGTGCCGGGGATGGACAGCCCGTTCCTCGTTTGGAACGCGGTGAACCGCGAACTGCTCACGGAGCCCTCGTTGGTGCAGGCCTTCCATCGCTGGGAGGCGCAGAAGCACAAGCCGCAGCCGCCCACGGAGACGGTGTGGATCAGCGACTTCCTCGTGCGGGACGCGCTTGCGTGGCTCAAGGATCACCCGAAGGGGCTGGTTTGGCACAACGACGTCGCCATCGAGAACGCGCTCCGTGCTGCGGGGGTTCCGACCTACGGGCGAGGCACGGTGCCTCCTCTTGATGGGGCGAAGGGAGGCATGGCCCTCTCCGTACGCGTCCACGGTACGGGTCTGAACCTCCAGTACCACCACCACGAGAACCTCATGCTCTCCTTCTCCTCCTCGGGGAAGACCATGGAGCAGTTGGTCGGGCGCACGCACCGTCAGGGGCAGCCCGAGGACGAGGTGAACCTGTGGTACTACCAGCACACGTCGGATGCGCGGGCAGCCGTGCTCTCCGCGCGCGAGGCGGCTCGGTACATCGAGACGACGCAGGGCTCGCCTCAAAAACTTTCATATGGCGTCTGGGCATGACCATGCGCGTCGTCGTTGCCCACCATGACCTCTTGTCGCAAGAGGCTCCCCCGCTGCCTGCTGCGCCCGCGCTCATTTACGCGGACGTACCGTACGGGACAGGTCGGACGTTCAGCACCTTCCGCGACGACATGGAGACGTCGCTCCGCGTGACACAAGCCGTCGTCGAGAAGAGCCGTGCACTCGTTCCCGGTGGCGTGCTCGTTGTCCACTGTGACCACCGCATCAACTTCTTGGCGCGTGCGCTCATGGAGGATGCTGCGCATCTCCGCTTCTTCAACGAGGTGGTGTGGGCCTACAATAGCGGCGGCGCAGGGAAGACCTGCCTTCCGCAGAAGCACGACACCCTCATCGTGTATGCGGAGCGCTCGAAGGAGCCCACGTTCAACGTGCTGCGCGAGCCGTACCCGCGTGACTACAAGGACAGGCCGGGGTTCCATCCCGACGGCCGGATGCAGACCTCCGTGTGGAACGTGCCCATCCTCTCCACGACGTCGAAGGAGCGCACGGGCTACCCCACCGAGAAGCCTCCTGCGCTGTTGGAGAGGCTCTTGAACACGTACACGCGCGAGTGCGACTGGGTGTGGGACGCGTGCTGCGGCTCCGGTTCCATGGGCATCGCCGCGAGCCGCACGTTGCGCAACGCCTTCCTGACGGACATCCATCCCGAAGCGCTCCGCACCGCCACGGATAGGAATAAAAACTTCATCGCGGGCGTGGACACCTGTCAGGCCCGTGGATAAGGTCTTCTCGTCGGCGGGGTTCTCCTCGCTGACCTCGGAACGTGAACGTCAAGCGCAGTAGAACTGCATCATCAAGGAGCCCATCATGGGTGTTTTCTCTGGTATCGAAAACGCGAAGTCCACCGAAGGCGGGAACTACCTCAAGCCGGGGGTGTACGACGTTGAAGTCGTGCGTCTCTCGACGGGAAAGACGCGCAAGGGCGTGGACTTCTTCGCTGCGGACTTCAAGGTTCTCGGCAGCAACAACCCGGATCACCGCGTTGGCGACATCGCGAACTACTTCGTCGGCTTCGACAAGGAGCCCGCGCTCGGCAACGTCAAGGCGTTCGCCGTGGCCTGCCTCTCCAGCGAGGGCGCGGTCGACCCGGCGACGATCACGGAGAAGGTGATGGAGTCCCTCGTGGACAAGGGCGGCGAGGCCGTCGTCGGCACCCAGTTGAAGGTGCAGGTGACGCTCGTCGACACGAAGGGCGGCGGCAAGTACAGCAAGCACCTCTGGTTCCCCATCGGGACGGCGGTCTCCGGCTAGTACGGCAGGGGCACCCGCGCTGATGCACCTCGGCGCGGGTGTCTTGACGGGGCGCATCGCAGTTCAGCGTCGTGGGGGAAACACGACGCGCCTCGGCAACGGGGTCTCTGCGGTGCGCCCCGTCCCTTCTTTTGGGCTTTGAGAAACGGAAGGCGTCCATGAAGCGCATCGGCATCGACACGGAAACGTGGCTCATCAACAGCGAGCAGGGCATCGTCGCCCCTCGCATGGTCTGCTTGACCTTCTGCACGGAAGAGGCGGAGGTGGGCCTTCTCGGGCGGGACGACGCGCTCGCGTTCATGCACGCTCTCCTCGATGCGGACGACATCGTCTTCGTGGCGCACCACGCGCGCTTCGACTTCGCGGTGCTCGCGGCGGCGGATGCCTCCCTGCTCCCCAAGATCTTCCGCGCCTACGACGAGGGCCGCGTGCGTTGCACGATGGTGCGCGAGAAGTTGCTCGCGCTCGCCCGTGGGGAACTTGCGGACGAAGGCGACACCGGGGCGAAGCGCAACGTGAAGTTCTCGCTTGCCGCCTCCGTGCAGCGGCGCTTCGACATCGACCTTTCCGAGGCCAAGGTCGTCAAGGGAGGCGTGAAGCCGTGGCGCTTGCGCTTCTCCGAACTTGACGGCATCCCGGTCGAGGCGTGGCCTGCCGACGCGCGCGACTACGCCCTCGACGACGCGAAGTGGAACCTTGCGCTCTTCGACGACCAGACCCGCGAGTTGAACGAGCAGGGCATGAGCGGGGACATGATCCCCGACGAGGCCCCGCAAACGCGCGCGGCTTTCTGGCTGTACCTCATGTCGGTGCGCGGCGTACGGACAGAGATCCTGCGGGTGAACCAGTTGAAGACGTCGCTGGAAGCCGAGTACAAGCGCATCAACGCGCTCGTCCGCGCCGCGAACGTGCTCAAGCCCAAGATGCAGAAGGGCGAGATGGTTTGGTCGAAGAACATGGCCGCTCTGCGTGAGCGCGTCGTCGCGGCCTACGGAGGCGAGGACTTCGCACCGAAGACCGAGAAGGGCGCGATCTCGACCGCCCGCGACGACCTACTCAAGCCCGCCGACAAGCGGGTGCTGGACTGGGTGTCCAAGGCCGAAACGGAGATCCTGCAGGCGCGGCAGGCGGACGGTCTTCCTCCCATGACCGAGGACGAGGTCGCCGCGCTGACCGCTGACCTCTCGCACGCTGCGGGAGAGGCGTTCAGCGTGTCGGGGGATCTGGTCTACAACTGGCTCGTCCTGCACGCCGTCGGGGAGCGCTCGGGCGTCGAGAAGTTGCTCAACACCTACGTACCTGTGCTACTGCAGGGCACCCAGTACCCCATCACTCCGAACTTTAACGAGTTGGTAGCGACGGGAAGGACTTCTGCCACTAATCCTAACGTACAGAACCCCCCTAGAAAGGGGGGTGTGCGTGAGTGCTTCATCGCTCGACCGGGCTTCGTCTATGGTTTCTGCGACTACTCTTTCGTGGAGTTGTGTACGCTCGCGCAGTGCTGTTTGGAACTGTTTGGTTGGTCGGACATGGCTGACGCCATTAACGCGGGGCTTGATCCGCACCTCGACATGGCGGCGTCTGACCTCGGAATGACCTACGCGGAGGCTCTTGCTGCTAAAGATAGTGCCGATGTTTCCGAGCAAAGGCAGAGGGCCAAAGCCAGAAACTTCGGTTTTCCCGGAGGACTTGGAGCCGAGACGTACGTGGAGTACGCGCTCGGGTATGGGGTCTCGCTCACGAAGTCAGAGGCGCGGCAGGAGAAGGAAAAGTGGTACGGTAAGTGGCGCGAGATGCGTCTGTATCATCAGTACATTAGCAGCATGGCGATAGGCGGAGAAGAGTTCTCCATCGTTCAACTAGGTTCTGGGCGTGTTCGCGGAGGCTGCTTCTATACGGCGGCGTGTAACTCCTACTTTCAGGGCAGGGCGGCGGACGGCGCGAAGCGAGCAGGCTGGTACATCGCGCAGGAGTGCTACACCGGGTACGGAACACACTGGCTTCGCGACGGGCGAGGCCCGTCCCCGCTCTACGGTTCGTTCCCGGTGCTCTTCATCCACGATGAGTTTGTCCTTGAACATCCCGAGGCACGCGCACATGAGGCTACTCTTCGGCAGTCCGAGTTGATGATCCTCGGCATGCGTGAGATCGTTCCCGACGTCAAGATCGGAACGGAGTACGCTTTGGCGCGTCGCTGGTACAAGGGCGCGAAGCCTGTGTACGACGAGAACAAGCGCCTCGTCCCGTGGGAACCCAAGAAGAAGTGAGGGCAACATGAGCACGAACGACACCCCGCAGCGACCCATGGACACCTTTCGCGCCATGATGATTGCGGAGGGTGAGGAAGCCGTCGACGAGGCGACCTACATCGCTGCATGGCAGCACCTCATCGACACCGGAGCGTGCTGGGGCCTTCAGGGATGGTTCGGTCGCCGCGCGATGGAACTCATCGAAGATGGCGTCTGCACGCTTCCTCCGAGGAACGGCAAACCTCGCCAGTGAGTTTGACAAGACACCTGTCAGGGATATAGGTGAGGTCATGGAAAGCACCTCTCCGGTTCCCGTCAAAAGACAGCGAGCCCCGCGCCATCCTCCTCACCCACGCATCGCGGAACTCCGCTCGCACGGTTGGACGACGCTGCAAATCGCCCGAGCCATTGGCGCTAGCCTGCGCGAGGTTTCGCGCTGGTCTGCGGGCGACACGCGTCCGCTCCGCGTCTACGAGGCGCTCATCGAGAACCTGCCGCAGGCACCCGAGCCCTAGAGGCCCCCATGTTCAAGACCGTTGTCCTCGACCCCCCGTGGCAAGAGCGCGGAGGCGGGAAGATCAAGCGAGGCGCAGACCGCCACTACCCGCTGGTCAAGACCGACGCACTGCCCGACGTCATCCGGGGCTGCCCGCACTGGGCGGGCGTGGAAGACTCTGCCCACATGTACATGTGGGTCACGAACAACTTCCTCGTCGACGGCCTCTGGTTGATGCACACCCTCGGGTTCGACTACAAGACGAACGTCGTGTGGGTGAAGCAGCGTATCGGCCTCGGTCAATACTTCCGAGGCAAGCACGAACTCTGCTTGTTCGGCGTGCGCGGAGACTCCTATAGCGTGCGCACGAACGACAAGACCATCGCGTCCGTTCTGCACGCCGACCGAGGTCAGCACAGCAAGAAGCCCGACGAGTTCATGGATCTCGTCGAGAGGCGGAGCGTAGGCCCGTACTTGGAAGTGTTCGCACGCCGGACGCGCGAGAACTGGACGTCGTGGGGAAACGAGATCGTCGTAGAGGAAGTCGGCGCGACAGAAGACACCGAAGAGGGAGACGAGGAATGAGCCCGGAACTGGACATCGTGCAGCGCATCAACCTCATGCGCGAGTTGGGGCGGCGCTTGCTCGTCTACCTCGATGCCGTCGCAGACTTGCTGCCCGCTGACCTCGTCGTGGACACGCTTCTCATGGTTGCCGCGACGCGCGGCAGGATGGCGGGTCTCGACATGGAGAAGTTGTCCCAAGAGTTTGCCAAGGTCGCAACCCGCCCCGCCGAGGACGCAGAATGAAGCCGCACGAGAAAGCCATCGCCTACATGGACGCGTACGTCGACGAGTACCTCCGCCTTGAGCCGCGCGTCGACTTCGACCCCTGCGTCGTCGGGGTGGGACGTCGGTTCCACGACACCGTGCTCGTCTACAGCATCCAGAAGATCCTCGACATGTACGTCGCGCAGGGCATGGAGCGCGAAGATGCCGAGGAGCACTTCGAGTTCAACACCATCGGAGGGTGGCTCGGAGAGGGCACCCCCATCTTCATGGTGGACACCGACCACTACGACGCCCTCGCCGAGGATGCCCTCGCCGAAGGTGCCCTCGCGACCGCCACCGACAACCCGTCTTCTACGGAGCCCGCATGATCATCGGCCAGCCCAAGAGCGTCGAAGAGTTCCCGCCCCTCACCCCCGAGGAGTTCGCCTACCTCCGGCAGCCCATCGACGCTGCCATCGCGCAGGGCGTTCCGATGAACCAGCCCGCGTCGGTTGACCTCAACGTCCTCTGCCGTCTCCTCTCGACGGTGGTGGCGACCAGCAAGGCGCTTGTGCAACTCCGCGATGCGGAGGCGTCGCAGCCTGCCCCCATCGCTTCTCTTTCCGACGAGGTCACCGACCCCATCGTCTCCTCGCCGGAAGAAGAGCCCGTCCCGTTTCTCGGTGCTGGTCGCAACGTGATCATCCCGACCGACCCGTAGTCGTGGAGACCCCGCGTCCTCCGGGGCACACGTGCCCCGACATCAACCGAGCGCAGTCTGCGTTCCGAAAACTGGCATGGCGTATCCGACGCATGCACGACGGATGTGTGGACGCAGACCTCACCCAGCAGTTGCGAGGAGAGGTCACCGCGCTGGTTGCGGAGGGAGAAGCGGCCTTGGAGCGCGTTCGGGAAGCGAACACGCAGATGCGCGCCGCCCACGCGGCGGCAACAACCGAAAATGAGCGACTTCGCGCGCTGCTGCGCGCACAGGAGACTCCGTGAGCGTTCCTGCTCTTCCCACCTACGACCGTTCTGCAAGGTGCCAAAAGTGCGGCAGCGGGGTCATCGGCGTGCTCTACATCAAGCACGAGGATGTGATGCGCCGCAGTTGCTCGGTCTGCTCTCACAACTGGAACGAGGCTCCGCTTGACAAGGCCGAGCGGCTCAAGTTCGAGCAGCGCATCGAACGCCTCAAGAAACGCGCCCAGACGGATTGACAGGTAGCCTCGTCGTGATACCGTAAGCGACGAGGCCGCTATGCAAGAGACCATCACCAAAGAAGAGTTCGAGGTTCTTGACCCTATCCTCGTCATGCAGCGAGACGACAAGGGAAGGGTTGTCGTAGCCCTCAACGTGATGGCGTTCGAGCACCCCGGAGCATGGGGCATCGTGATCGCAGACCTCGTCCAGCATGTCGCGAACGCGTACGCGCAGGAAGGGCTCGCCGCCTCTCCCACGCTTGCGGAGATCCGACGCATCGTGCTCGCAGAACTCGACGCCCCCACCGACAAGGCCCAGTCGGCTCGCTGGGAGGACGCATGAGCAGCAGTCTCGTGAGCCTCCTCGCCATGGTGGGGCTGTTCTTCATCATCTACGTCGCCGGGCGCATCGGGTTCGCCTACGGCTACGAAGTCGGAGCCTGCAGCGTGACCTGCGTCGAGGCGACGGCAGGACAGGGCATCGATCACTACTATGGCGGCAAGTGCCGTTGTCGCGTCAACGGGAAGGAGATCACGCCATGAGCACGTACCACAACCTGCGCGCATGGTTCGAGTGGAGCGACGCTCCGCCTCCTCCTGAAGCCACGGGCTGCATCGAGGCCGAGTACGTGGACGAGCGAAAGATGCTTGCCTACGCGCAGGTTCATCAGATGTTCCCGCACGGTGTCGAGACATGGGGACACACCACGGGCAGTTACCGCACCAACGACATCAAGTACCACTACCCGAAGTATTACCGCTGGAGGTACGTCGGGCCGCTGGTTCCGTCGCGCGAGGCGCAAGGGGCGGCCATTCTCGTATGGAAGTTCTACGACGCGCCGGGCGAGTTGCGTGCGCTCTCGCGCCACGGAGGCGACGAGGACTACATCGGGCTTGTTCCCGACGAAGTGGGTCAGCCCGCGTGGATGGAGAGCGGAACGTCGTTCGGCTGCTGCGATGTGTCGGAGCACCGCTACGAGGACGGGCGCTGGGTCTACATCGGGGCGCACGCGTGAAGTTGTGCGAGCCCGTCAGTTTTCTCCGCGTGGGCGATACCGTTCGCTTTCGCGACCCCGTCCACGCACGGTACTGGTCTCTTGACCCCGAGTCGTGCGGCACGGTGATGAGCGTCAAAGGACATCTCGTCACCGCGAACTTTGGAGACAGGCACGCGACGAGCGCAGACTTCGTGCTGGTCACGCGAGGAGCACCATGATGGACATTCCGCAGATCCGATACGGTCACTACGGCTCCGAACCACCCGAGCACGCTTGGTACTGGGGCGCGGTCGACGGCATCGCGTGGCTCATCGGCCGCGCGCTGGAGGCCGAGGGCATCCCCGTCATCCAGACCAAGGAGAAGTTCGGAAGCGCCCGCGTCTACGTTGGCTCCGCTGATGACGAGGACTACGCTCTCTCGACCGTCGAGCGACGCAAGTCCTACCGCTTCGTCTACATGATGGCGCTGGCTGCGCACCCGCAACTGCGCTCCGCCATTCTTGACGGCGCAGACTACCCCCGGCTCGCCTCGGGCGAGCAAGACCCCGAGGAGATGCGATGATCGCCGTGTTCGCCGCCGTGAAGGGGGATGACGGGGCGGTGCGCGCCGAGAAGTTCCTCTGCACAGAGGAAGAGGCCGACGAGATGCGGGCAAGCGGAGGCACGTACGCCCGCCCGTGGACATGGCTCGTCGCCGCGTCTTCGTTCGCGACCGATGCCTACGAGGGCAACCACCACTACGCCCGCTGGTGGTGGGACGAGTGGGAGCGCCGGAGTCGTGGAGAACCCAAGCAAGTGTACGCCCCCGACGCCCACACATGGCACCGCTGCAGCACGCCCCGC
>Ga0114968_10001213_pt1 | contig 19642 bp, 17 predicted proteins | sample M_130807_EF_Meta_FD_87020 | JGI IMG/M metagenome (GOLD analysis project Ga0114968, IMG submission 87020) | Freshwater microbial communities from Lake Montjoie, Canada to study carbon cycling - M_130807_EF_MetaG | ecosystem: Environmental > Aquatic > Freshwater > Lake | place: Lake Montjoie...
TCTGATTTTTGTCTCTGCCCACGACGCACAAACGCCCGGCGAGTTCAGCGCCGCGTGTGAGGAGCTTGCACAGCAATTTTATCGGAAGTGCGAGGCAGAAGGGAAAAGTCAAAAATCAAAAGGGGTGGGTGAACAGGAGGGCAAACTGGCGGCGGGGCCAAGTGGAACCGCGGCGCAGTAGCTGTAGGCGCAGGACTGCCGCAGTTTCATAAGCGGAGTTTGGCATGTGGAATTCCGCTCTCGGCTCCCTCAATGAGCAGTCAGTCCAAGGCACCGGCTGAGGGGTGGAACTGCCTGGTGCAGAAGACGGAGCGTCATGAATGGACGACTGTGTTCACCACGCCGCAGGCCCGCACCCACCACCGTCCTTAAGCCCCCCGCTTTGCTTTTGTCCGCACCGGCCAAAAACTCCCATTTGCATTCCCGCCTCCGCACGCTTTAAGACTCGTCTCCCGATACTATTGAAGACTCTCACGCAACCGCAGGAATGAAGATCGCACTGGATGTCATGGGGGGCGATTTCGCCCCGCAAAACCCCATTGGCGGCGTCAAACTCGCCCTCGAGTCGCTGACCGCCATCACCAAGCTGTTTCTGGTGGGTGTCCCCGCCGCCATCGAGCAGGAACTGCAGAAGCAGGGCATTTCAAGCCCAAAATTGGAGATCGTCCCCGCCAGCCAGGTGGTGGAAATGTCCGACAGCGGCATCGACGCCGTACGCAAGAAAAAGGACAGCTCCATCAGCGTGGCCGTGGACATGGTCAAAGACGGTCGGGCAGATGCCGTCGTCAGCGCCGGGCACACCGGTGCCGCAGTCACCGCCTCCCTGATCAAGCTGCGCACTCTCCCCCACATTGAGCGGCCCGCCATCGCCTCGATCATGCCTTCATTGACCAAGCACTGGGTGCTGATCGACGCCGGGGCCAATCCGGACAGCGAGCCCTCGCATCTGGTGCAGAACGCCATCATGGGCAGTGCCTTTGCCCGCCATGTGCTGGGCCGGGAAAATCCCAGCATCGGCCTCATGTCCAACGGCACCGAAGAAGAGAAGGGCAATGCACTTTGCAAAGAAACCGGCAAGCTCCTGCGCCACACCGCCGGGCTGAACTTCATCGGCAACGTTGAAGGCCATGACGTCTGGGACACGCCGCCAGATGTCGTCGTGTGCGACGGCTTCACCGGCAATGTCATTTTGAAAAATGCCGAGGCCCTCTCCCATGCCATCTTCAGCATGGTGAAGAGCGAAATTAAGAGCGGCTTCTGGACCAAGATCGGCGGCTTGCTGGCCAAGCCCGCCTTCAAACGCGTCCATACCCGCACCAATCCCGACGAGGTCGGAGGCATGCCGCTGCTGGGCCTGAAGGGCATCACCATCATCGCCCATGGCAGTGCATCTCCGTTTGCCATGAAGAACGCCATACGTCAGGCTTGCGAATCCATCCAACACCAGGTGGGGCCTCACATCGAAGCCGCCGCCACCGCCCATTCCATTTCCCTCCATGCCCGCTCCTAGTTCCCAGCCCTTTTGCGCCTCCAGCATCATTGGCACAGGCAGTTACATGCCTGAAAAAGTGCTGACCAACGAAGACCTCTCCAAAATCGTCGATACCTCCGACGAGTGGATCACCTCCCGTACCGGCATCAAGGAACGCCGCATTGCCGCGCCAGAGCAGGCCACCAGCGATCTCGCCTCTGAGGCCGCACGCCGTGCCATGGCCAGCGCCGGGGTGACCGCAGAGGAGATTCAGCTCATCATCGTCGCCACCGTCACTGCAGACATGTTCTTCCCCTCCACCGCCTGCTTTGTGCAGAAGAAAATCGGGGCCTCAAACGCCGTCTGCTTTGACATCTCGGCCGCTTGCTCCGGCTTTTTGTACGCCCTGCAGGTTGCGCGTCATTTCATCAACACCGGCAACCGTACCACCGCACTGGTCATCGGTGCGGAAAAGCTCAGTAGCCTCATCAACTGGAAAGACCGCAACACCTGCGTGCTCTTTGGCGATGGCGCAGGTGCCGTGGTCATCCGCCGCGCCGATGAATCGGAAACCGATGCCCCGGGCCGCGTGCTCTCCACCGTCATGGGCACGGATGGCACCCTCGCGGACGTGCTCAAAGTACCCGGCGGCGGCTCCGCCTGCCCCATCACCCCTGAAAACGTCGCCTCGTTTCCGAACACTATCCACATGGAAGGCCGCGAAACTTTCAAGCACGCCGTCACCCGCATGCTGGAGGCCTCCCAGCAGGCACTGGAAATCGCCGGACTGACCGCAGCCGATGTGTCCCTCGTCATTCCTCATCAGGCCAATGCGCGCATCATCAGTGCCATCGCCGAGCGCCTGAATCTGCCGCTGGACCGCGTGTTCATGAATCTGGACAAATACGGCAACACCAGCGCCGCTACCATCCCCGTCGCCCTCGACGAAGCCAACAAGGCCGGTCGCCTCAACAAGGGCGATGTCGTCCTCCTCGTCGCCTTCGGCGGCGGCTTCACCTGGGCCAGTTCCGTGGTGCGGTGGTGAAGCCGCAAAGTGACGCAAAAAGGGCAAAAAATCAGAGTCTGATCTGATTCTTCTTTTTGGCTCTGAAACACGCTTCGTCTTCGCGTGCCAAGGAGCACCCTCACCGACGGTTCCTTTTTGAAGCTCTGTGGGCCTTTTTGCGGCCATCTCTCCGGCTTTTGCCCTTTGCATCACAGCTCAACCCGCCATATTCGCCGCCCCTCGTTCCCTTCCCCATGGCCTCCAAGCGCATCGTTCTCAAATTCGGCTCCGGCATCCTCACGCGCAAAGACGCGCCTGAACCCGATCCCGTGCAGTTGCGCAAACTCGTCGAGGCCGTCGCTTTGCTCAAACGCGCCGGGCATTCCGTTGTCGTTGTCAGCAGCGGCGCTGTGGCCTCCGGCCTGAAGCCGCTTGAATTTAAACAGCGCCCCACCGATGTGACGACCCTGCAGGCGCTCGCCGCCGTGGGTCAGACGCACCTCATGCACTCCTACGAAACACTGCTGCGTGATCACGGCCTGCACGTCGCACAGTTGCTCGTCACGCATGAAGACTTCGAAAACGCGGATCGCGCCCCACGCGTCAAAGCCGTGCTGGACCGTCTCATGGAGTTCACCCAGGTCGTGCCGGTCATCAATGAAAACGACTCCGTCGCCATCGAAGAACTGCGCTACGGCGACAACGACAAACTCTCCTCCCGCGTCGCGCGTTTCTGGGGTGCCGATGTCCTCATCCTGCTGACCAGCGCCCCCGGACTCCTGCGTGACACCAAGAAGCCCGAGGAAAGCCCGATCCCCGTGGTCGAAAATGTCGATGACGTGATCCACCACGCTGAAGAAGAAAAATCCGCCCTCGGCACTGGCGGCATGATCTCCAAGCTGCGCGCCGTGCAGGACGCCGTGCATGGCGGTGTCGAGTGTATCATCGCCTCCGGCCGTCACGCCGAGCAGATTCCCGGCCTGGTCGAAGGACACGGCATTTGTACGCGCTTCCCGGCCTCACGTTCGTAATCCAGTCTCATCATGGCCTCCCCCGACATCGCCACCCTACTCATCCACTGCCCGGACCGCCCGGGCCTCGTGCATGACGTCACCGGTTTCATCTTCTCGCATCAGGGAAACATCATCGACCTGCAGCAGCACATCGATCCCGAGCAGAACGCCTTCTTCATGCGCCTGGAATGGAGCCTGGAGAACTTCACGCTCGAAAACCAAGAGATCGAGTCACGCCTGCAGCCCATGGCACGCCGCCATGAAATGCAGATGCGCCTCAGCTTTGCCAGCCAGCGCAAACGCATCGCGCTGTTTGTTACCAAGGAAAACCACTGCCTCTACGATCTCCTCGCCCGTCATGAATCCGGCGATCTGCCCGTGGACATCCCGCTCATCGTCGCCAATCACGACACCCTGCGCCCTGCGGCGGAGCGCTTTGGTATTCCCTTCCATCACTTCCCCATCACCAAGGATAACAAACTCGCGCAGGAAGCCGCGCAGATCGAACTCCTGCGCCAGCACCGCATCGACACCGTCGTGCTGGCCCGCTACATGCAGATCATCAGTCCCGCGATGATCGCCGAGTTCCCTCATCGCATCCTCAACATCCATCACAGCTTCCTGCCCGCCTTCGTCGGTGCCAAGCCCTACCACCAGGCCTTCCAGCGCGGCGTGAAAATCATAGGCGCCACCAGCCACTACGTTACCGCTGATCTCGACGAAGGCCCGATCATTCATCAGGACGTCATGCGCGTCAGCCACGAAGACAGCGTCCAGGACCTCGTCCGCCTCGGCCGCGATCTGGAAAAAAACGTCCTCGCCAAAGCTCTCTGGTGGCACGTCCGTGACCAGGTACTGGTGTTCAAGAACAAGACCGTGGTGTTTGATTGAGCAAAGCACTCGTGAACTCCCCAAGTGCGACAGACACTCTTGTCTGTCGGTCGGCGGCACCGAGAGTCTGCTGTGAACACCGAGTTTTGAATTGACTGTCGAAAGCGTCGATCAACCTAGACGACGTGATGTGACGGCTTGCGGGGGCTGTGAGTGTTTGCGAAAGCGCTGACCGACAGACAGGAGTGTCAGTCGTACTACCTCTCAAAGATCGACTGTTCTTCACGATCCGCGACCTTGAGATAACGGAAATAGACTTCGAGCTGGAGGGTGCAGAGGCACTGGCGGTAGATGGCGTCGGCGGCATCCCCGGCGGGCCAGTTGGGGCGCCCGCGTTTAAAGGAACCATCCGGCTGCTGCGCCCCGAGGATCTGCGGTAAAAACTGCGCGTTGTAAAACTTCCAGTCATCCGCACCCGCGTGGAAGAAAGCCTGGGTGTAGTAGTACCAGCAGTAAAGGTTGCAGTTACGCTCCCAGTCGAGGGGCTCACTGGTGAGGAACTCTCGAAGAAAACGAATGCCTTTCTTCACCGGCGTCGCCTTGTTGTGCGCCAAGGTTTGCAGTCCCAGCACGCCACAACCTGTGAGGCTCCATTGGTTGTAGTGCTCATCGCGGTTCGTCCTGCCAAAACCGCCGTCCTTGGTCTGCTTGGACTCCAGGTAGTCGCAACAGCGTTTGATGGCGGCATCAAGACCCTCAATCTTCAGACCCGAATGCTTCGCCGCCGGCGGTCAGATGTTTCGTTCTTATCGTATATTCCAGCGCATGCGAAGCCGCCACACCCGCCTGAGTTTGACCCGCCGGAACAAAATCCACCGCTGGTTTCACGATCTGCGAGCCGACGATGATCAAGCCCGCCAGCAGCAGCAAACCTACGTGCACGCCAATGCTGAGCATGAGCGAGCTGCCTCCCATCTGCCGCCAGAAGCGCAGCCATGCTGAAGCGCGAGGTTGGACCCGTGCAGGCTCCAGTGGTGAGTCCTCCAGCATGACGGCTGGCAGCATGGGTTCAGCCACAGGCGGCGGTTGAAACCGCTCCCAGCCGGGTGGCACTTGACACGCGGGTGACTGATGAGGATCGTGCTTGTTCATGGTGGTGTGGATTCACACCGCATGACGCTGAACTGAGCATCCTCTTGGGATGTATTTTTATTAGCCGCGTTACAAATGCAAGTACGGCAGCGTCTGCAAATTGCTGCTGCACGGACCCGGTGTGTCCACCCAAAGCATGCGGGCGGCGATTTTGTCATAGGCGCGGCGATGGGCGACGGCGGCTTTGACGGCGACGACGGAAAGGTTTTCCACGGCAATACCCTGGCTGTGCCACTGGCCGAGATCGAAGGGCGGCGTCTTGACGCTGGTGATGAGGATGGTGAGACCCGCATGTTTGACCACGGCGCAACGGCCCATGTCGAAGACATCCCCGCACATGCTGGCCAGATGGCTGTTTTTATCTTCGAGTTCAAAGCGGCCGTCTTTCAGCGCGATGAGTTCGACTTCGAGTTCGAGTGGTCCTGGGTCCAGACGGCTACCTTTGCCGCCGAGTTGGATGGTGCGCGCCCCGGCTTCGAGTTCGCTCACGGCCTGCGGATCGTTGATACAAATGGCGGCATTGGGAATACCGTGGAGGATGAGTGCACGCAGCAGACCGGTGCCATCGCCGGGGGCACCGCCGCCGATGTTGTCGGATGGCTCCACGAGCACCGTTAGTCCTGCAGGCAATGGTTTGAGCTGGGCGAGAACTTCATCCGCAGGCGGATCAGTGATCTGGCCGAGGTGGCTGAGCTCGTGGGCACACTGGTCGAGCGCTGCGAGGTATGGCGTGGCATCTGCCGTGGTACAGGCGACGAAGCTGACGCCAGTGTCTGGCGTATCGGCAAAGCTGAAGCCGGCGACGATGTTCATGGCCCACAGGGAATCGTTCTCGCTTTCAAACTGGCGCGCCATCGATTCGAGCATGCGCATGGGATCATTCGCAGTGCCGGTGCCGGTCGGCGGCCAGAGGAGGCCGGGATTTTGGAGCTGCATGCGCGGACGCTGGCCGGTGGTGAGGCAGCGGTGGAGCAACCAAGCGGCAATCAATCCTGCCTCGCGCGCATCGGTGTGAGGGTTTTCGCGATAGCCGACGAGGCAATCAGCCAGCGCGGCCATCTGCGGTGAGAAATTGGCGTGCAAATCGAAGACACCAAAGATGGGCACGGTGGTGAGTGCACGAAGTCGGCGGAGAATTTCGCCTTCGACATCGAGGATCGTTTGCGAGACCATCGCGCCATGGAGCACGAGGTAAATGGCATCGTAGTCCTTCTTGGCAGCAGCGGGAGCGATGTCATTCCAGAACTGCTCAATGACCTCATCAGCCACGGTGACGGAAGGCTGCGCACGGTAGTCGGCGACGGGCAGCATCTGCCATCCAAATTCATCCGCCAGTTCCAGTACGCCGCCGAGCGGTGAGGAGTCCCCCTTGCTGGCCCACAGCTCCTCCCCGCGCCGAATTTGGAAGTCAGCGACCGTGGTGAGGCCGTCGAGAAAAGTATGGGTCTCGTGGAAGAGACCGGCGATGAGAATGCGCATGGTTGAAAATTAACGCACGATGACGCGCGTTCCCGGCCGGATGAGTTGCGGCAGGCGGATGGCGTCCCAGTTGGCAAAGCGAACGCACCCCGCGCTACGCGTGCGGCCAATGGTGCGCGGCATGGCGGTGCCGTGCAGGCCGATGCCTGACTTGCTCAGGCCGCACCAGATGACGCCAATGGGGCTGTTCGGCCCCGGTGGGATCTGAAAGGCCTCTTCTCCCCGCACGCCCTCTTCGAGAAACTGCTTGTCATAGCGGAATGTCGGCGTGGCCATCATAGTCACCACTTTCCAGGTGCCAACAGGGATGAACTGCGGTTTACCAGGAGTGATAGGAAAGGCAGCCAGCATCATCTCCTTGTCACTGTAAACAGCCGCCATGCGCTCCGTGGTATCCACGACGATGGTGTGGCTGCTGAGCAAGGCGTCCGTTTTGAAGCTCTGCATGGGCTTGATGTCCTCAATGCGGAAAGATTTCACATTGGGCACCACGATGATGTCGCCGGGCTTGAGCGCGAGCATGTTCTTATTCGGATTGATGGCGGCCAGGAAAGTCTCGTCCGTATGGAAGCGTTCGGCGATCAGCTCCACCATGCTGCGATAGGCCATGAAGGGATAAACTGACGCCGCCTCGTAGTCTTCGGGGAGGTCGGCTGTGACATACCGGATCAGGATGGGGGTGATTTTGAAGGCAGCAAAGATGATTGGCACCTCGGCCACGGCAGCCTCCTGGATGCGCGCCCAGTTGTACAGATCCTTGTGACCATGCGCGTAGTTGTAGTTCACCACCGCCTTGTAGGTGAATTCGCCGATGGCACCATCCAGCTTGCCGGGGCCAAAGAGGTGCTTGTCGAGGAAGATCTGGATGCGCAAGATGGTGTTGCGGTCCTTGGGCACGGAGGGATCGTCTTTGGCCGGCCCCAGATCCTGGGCCAGGGCCGCAGCGGTGAACAAGGAGAGCAGAAGGAGGTGTTTAAACATCAGCCTCATGCTAATTCGCCTTCCGCAATGAGCAAGGAACTGCGCGTCCTTGCCTGAAACCCATCTGCGGCTTAGCTTTTGCGCACCCATGCCCATCACCGTCACCGATACCCGCACCCCGGAACAGCTACGCCAGCACTACGAAGTGGAGCGCGAACTCGCCGACCGGCTGCGGCATGCGACCAAGGAGCAGCGCCGCACACTGTATTCGGAGGTCTATGATGAGCTTTTCAAACGCGTGCCGCAGCATCCGCAGCACACCAACAAGGCCTCCCCCGAACGACTCGCCGCCGATGTGGCGGAGAAAATGGAGATCCTGACGCCCTTTTTAACTCCGAAAACGGTTTTCCTCGAAGTCGGCCCTGGAGATTGTGAGCTGGCCAAAACGGTCGCGGCCAAAGTCGCGCAGGTGCTGGCGGTGGATGTCTCCGATGAGATCACCCGCAAGCGCGTGCTGCCGGAGAATCTGCGGTTGGTGCTGTCAGACGGCAGCACGATCCCCGTGGAGCCAGGCAGTGTGAATGTGGCCTACAGCAATCAGTTGATGGAGCACCTGCACCCAGAGGATGCTGTGGAGCAACTGCGTCACCTGCATGCCGCGCTCGCGCCAGGAGGCGTCTATCTTTGCATCACCCCCAGCCGCCTGACCGGCCCGCACGACATCAGCTGCATCATTGATCGTGAAGCAAAGGGGTTTCATCTCAAGGAATACACGGTGGGCGATCTCTCGGCGCTGTTCCGGCAGGTCGGTTTCGCCAAGACACACATCATCTTTGGCGGACGTGGCAAATTCATGCTGCTGCCCACCTGGCCGGCGGTGGTCTGCGAAAATCTGCTTTCCCTGCTGCCCCATGGCCTGTGCAAGGCTCTCGCTCTGAAGCCGCCTTTCCGCTGGCTCTTCGGGGTACGGCTAGCGGGATTTAAGGGGTGAGGATTGGAGTACGACAGACACTCCTGTCTGTCGGTCAGCGGCACCGCAATCCATCTGGCACTCACCAATTCCAGACCTGCCCGTCCAAGGCTTCAGTCTGCTGCGCCGGAGTACAAGGTAATTCGCACGCTGCAGACGTGGCGCAACGCTGGATCGACAGACAGGAGTGTCTGTCGTACTTACTCCCGCAAGGACTGCAGCCAACGGTCGAGCTGCTGCATGAGTTCCGGGGGGCCATCGGTGGGAAAGTTGTCGATGAGCCAGGTCACGTCTTCGCGGGCACCGGCTTTTTCACCGAGACGCTGGCGCATCTGCGCACGGGTGAGGCGTTCGGCGGCGGACTGTGGATCGATGGCGAGGACGAGATTCAAATAGGGCAGCGACTCGCGCAGAGAACGGCTGTCATCAAACACGCTGCTCATCAGATTGCGCAGCATGCGCAGGAGGATGGCCTGCTTGGTGGTGGGAGAGAGGGCGCCCTCGGGGAAATGGCCATCTTCGGTGAGGTCCATCGCTGCCTGCTCCACCGTGACAATTTTGCCACGCTCAAAGACATCCACGAGCTGGAGTTCGCCTTCAGGGCCATCGCGATAGCCGACCATGAACTTGCCGGGAAGCGGCACGCCAAACACGCCCTGAACACCAAGCGCGGAAGCAAGCTCGACGTAAAGCACACTGAGCGTGATGGGCAGGCCTTCGCGGTCATCAAGGACTTCATTGAGGTAACTGTTGGAGCGGTTGCCGTAGTCGCCGCGGCTGCCATGAAAGCCGTTCTCTTCAAAGAGGTAGCGGCTGAGGCGCTTCACGGCCGGGATGGTGCCTTTGCTGATCTCGGGATCGTCTTTGAGATCCAGCACCATGGCCTTGAAGCTGCTCAAGTAGGTGGCGATGTCGATCTCCGGATTGTCATGGCGCGCCAGCAGCAGGGCACAGCGCAACAGATTGATCTCCGGCTCGGGTTTGGCGAGTTCGGCGAGGATTTCCTTCGTCATTGCACGGCGGTGCAGTTCGCGCTCGAGCTCGCGCAGCTTCGCGGCTTCGTCTTCGAGCTTGCGACGCTGCTCCGCGAGGACGCGGCGGGCCGCAGCGGGATTTTCCAGCAGGCCATCAAGGGTTTTGTCGGCGCTGGCTGCGGCGGCAATGTATTCTTCCACCTTCGAGCGGAGCTGGGAGGCCATTTCGGGTTGCAGCGGCTGTTCAGCGAGGTCGGTGCCGATGCGGAAATTGCGAAACTCCGCCACGGTCGTTCTGAATTTGCACAGTCCGGCAGCGCCATCGCGCAGACCGATGTCGTCGCTTTCGATGACCTGCTTGCCATTCACAAAGCAGACGATGCGCCCCGGCTCGACGCGGACACGCAGCGTATTCCATTCCCCGGGTTGGTAGGCATCGCTCGGGACATCGGCCAGGATGGTCCAGGAATACACATCGGGGCCGTTGAAGCGGGTGAGGCGCAGCTTGCCGCCGGAGGCATAGAAGCCGTAGTGCTTGTCCGCGCCATCGGAGCAGAATGTGAGGCCTGCGGCCCCAGATTCATCATCGAGCCGCACCGTCGCGGCGATCTCAAAAGTGCCTTCAGGCACCTGCTGCGTGGAAAGGCAGAGCGCACGCCCACCGAAGCCTGCACCGGGAAATTCAGAACGGATGACGCCGGCATGCTGCGTCCACTGCGCCCCCAGATAAGTCTGCCACTGCTTGGGGTTTAGCGCACCGATAGTCAGCCAGCGTGACATGGGCACGGGATTCGGTTTTTCGATGAGCGTTTTGAGCTCGTTCACCGGTATGGCGAAGCCAAGATTGTCGGTTTTGAGTGACTTCAGCGTCAGCAGACCCAGAACGTTTCCCTGCATGTCCAGCAGCGGGCCGCCGCTGTTGCCTTTCTCTATGGGCACGGCGACCTGCAGCATCTCCAGGCCATCCACGTCGCGCATGGCGGAGAGCACACCCTGCACGATGCTGAAGCCCAGGCCTTCTGGAGCGCCCATAGCGACGATGGGCTCTCCCTGGCGGACTTTGCTGGAATCTCCCAGCGGCAGAGGCTTGAGGCCCTTGGCGTCGATCTTGAGCAGGGCGAGATCGTGATGGCTGTCGCTGGCCTGGACGACGGTGACCGCGTGTGTTTTGCCATCGTGCATTTCGATTTGCAGGCGACGCGCCTCGCCGATGACGTGCAGATTGGTGGCGATCAGGCCGTCTTCACTGATGATGAAACCCGAACCGATGCCGTCGGTGCCCTCACGACCAAGCTGGGTGATTTTGACCAGCGAAGGTCGGATGGTGGCGGCAAGTTCGGCGGCGGTGTGGACGGGAGCCGTGGATTTAGAGGCAGCTTTGGACGTTGCCTTCGCTCGCGGGGCTGCGTCTGCCTGCCCGTTCAGCAGGCTGGTGAGGAGGAGAAAGCAAACGGTGCGCATGGCGGAAGTTTCATGCAGGAAACGCGCCACGCGAGCATTTACGTGCATCAGAGATCAGCGTCTTTCATCGCCACAGGGATGCCGGGAATCTCCCGCGTCATTCATCGCCAGCGGAATTCTTTCCCTATCCTGCGAATTTTGGCCTTACTTTTTGGCATTATCACCGGCCTTTGCAGGCGACTTTAACAACTCATCGCTAATTTGGAAAGCATCTCCTTTTTGCCAGGCGTCGGCACCTTCCGCGATGGTGCCAGTCTTGATTTTTTCGGCACGATCAGCTTTTCCCTTGTTCGAATCTATCCCGAAATCTTTATCCCGTTGCGCCACCATGGATTGATCCGCTTGGCCATCGGCCGTAAAGCCCATCATCAGCTTTGGCAGGCCCAGGGGCAAAGTATCGCCGCGGTCAATCTGCCACGTATGCCACGTTTTTCCGTAAGTGGTGACGAGCTTTTGCATCAGCTCATTTTCTGCCAAGGCAGGGACGCCCGGAGCGGCAAGCAGGCCGCTCATCACTTCATACTTGTGCGAGTGCCACAGTTGTTTTTCCTCTTCCGGCAGCTTTTTAAACAGGTCTTCCGAGATGATGTATTCAATCCCGATGAGGCGGGCGTTCTTGTCATGAGAATCATAAATCACGCACTGTAAAACATCTTCGTTCTTGTGGGAGCAATAGTGATGAGCCCGCACCTGGCGCTTCATGTCATCGGCGTAAAAGTGAAAGCCGCAGACGTGGGCGTGGATGGCACTGACAGGCCCTTCGCTCTGCAGGAGTTCCGCGCCTGCTTCCAACACCTTCGTCTTCGTTGTCTTCTTGCCTCCAGGTGTCGTGTGGTCATGTTCTTTGCTTCCAGGTTGAGGCACGTCGTCCGGTTGTTGTGCCAGGACGATCGCGGCAAAACCAACAGCACAAGCAGTCCAAAGGGCGGGGCGTGTTTTCATCACAGGCCATTCGCAGGGCTCAAAAAGAGCGGACGTACCAATCTCGCTTTGAAGCAGCATGAATTCGAAAAAAGGCAGCCACCAAGGCCAATTCCCACGCACAACAGATCATAGCCACGTGGGTGCCGGAAATCTCTGGATAGTGATGCTCATGCGTGAGGATCGTGGTATGGCACCCACGCCCTACCTTCAACTTTCAGATTTCCACTTTTCCTGCCAGCTTTGTCTTCCTGTTTGCGATTTAGTCTTCCCCGATTCACAGAACTCCCATGCGCCCGACCACGCTTCTTTCCTGTCTAGCCCTCTTCACGTGTGTGTATGCAGACGAGTTTCCGAAACCCTTCAATACTGAAAAGGGAGAACCGATGCCTGCCGAAGAGGTGGCACGGACGATGGAACTGCCGAAGGGCTTCAAGTGCGTGGTGTTTGCCGCCGAGCCGGATGTGCAGCAGCCCATCGCCATGAGCTGGGACCCCAAGGGGCGGCTGTGGGTGGCGGAAAACTACACCTATGCGGAGAACCCGATGCGCTGGGATACCAAGCTGCGGGACCGCATCGTCATCCTCGAAGATAAAGACGGCGACGGCAAGCATGACGGGCGGAAGGTCTTCTGGGAGGGCGGCAGCTACCTCACGAGCGTGGAGATTGGCTACGGCGGCGTTTGGGTGCTGCACAATGGCACGCTGAGCTTCATCGCCGATAAAAACGGTGACGACGTGCCGGATGGCGAACCCGAGGTGCTGCTGGACGGCTTCAATGTGAAGACCATCGGCCACAACATCGTCAATGGTTTGCGATGGGGTCCGGATGGCTGGTTGTATGGCCGTCACGGCATCACTGACACCTCGAGCGTGGGTGCACCGGGCACGCCTGCGGACAAGCGCATCAAAATGAACTGTGCCATCTGGCGCTACCACCCCACGCTGAAGATTTTGGAAACCGTGGCGCACGGCGGCACGAACTCCTGGGGCCATGACTGGAATGCAGACGGCGAGCTGTTCATGATCAACACGGTGATCGGCCACCTTTGGCATGTGATCCCCGGTGCGTACTACCGCCGCATGTTTGGCACGCATCTCAATCCGCATGTTTATGAGATCATCGAGCAAACGGCTGATCACTTCCACTGGGACACGGGCGCAGAAAAATGGGACGCCATCCGCAAAGGCGGTGCCAGCCCGAAGACCTCGGAGCTCGGCGGCGGGCATGCGCATGTGGGCATGCTGATCTATCAGGGCGGAGTCTGGCCGAAGGAATATCAGGGCGCCATGCTCACCTGCAACCTGCATGGCAACCGCATCAACATGGACCGGTTGGAGCGCGAAGGCTGCGGCTACGTGGGCAAGCATGCGGCTGATTTCATGCAGGCCAAGGACAAGTGGTTTCGAGGGATCGACCTCCTCACCTGCCCCGATGGCAACGTCATCGTGTCTGATTGGAGCGACAGCGGCGAGTGCCATGACAACGACGGCGTGCACCGGACGAGCGGGCGGATTTATAAGATTGTGTATGGGGAGTCAAAGAAGGGCGAGCGTTCTGACAGCAACAACTGGTGGGCTCGCATGGACCTGCAGCAGCAGTTTGAAAAGGGTGCCGGGCCTGCACCGCGTGCCCTGCGTGGATTGGCAGATGCCAGCAGCAAAGACGGACTCGTCCGACTGCAGACCGCATCTGACTTGCAGCGCCTTTCTCTCGAATCGCGCTGGCCCATCGCCACCGCGCTGGCGAAGCACGCGGAAGACGCCAATGATCGCCAGCAGCCGCTCGTGATCTGGTATGGCATTGAGCCTGCTGTGGCGGCGGACCCGTTGAAGGGAGTGAAATTGATCAAGGAGGCAAAACTGCCCACCGTGCGCCGCTTGGTAGCAAGACGCATTGCAGAGATGATCGAAGCGAAGCCGGCGGTGGTGGATGTGCTGGTGGCGTTGATAACGGAGCGCGAGGATGTGCGTGACGATGTGCTCGCCGGCATTGCCGCAGGTCTGGATGGCTTCAGTTCCGCGAAAAAGCCCAAGGGCTGGGATGAATTTGTTCGTGTTGCAGCAACAGATCCGGCTAAAGCCGGGACTACAATACAAAGCCTATCTGTCGTATTCGGCAGTGGACGTGCCTCGGATGATTTGATCGTGATCGTGAAAAACAGCGAGGGCGATGCGAATGCGCGGTTAAATGCATTCAAGAGCCTCACGCGTAGCGCGAAGCCGGAGTTGCTGCCGGTCATTCGTGGACTTATCAATGACAAGGTGCTGGCCACCGTTTCGCGCAACGCGTTGGCGGCGTATGACGATCCAAACATCCCCACGGCGATGCTCAATCCATGGCCGGGGCGCAGTGAGGAGCAGCAGGCCGCGACGGTGGCGACGCTGACTTCACGCCCGAGCTACGCGAAGGCGCTGCTGGAGGCGATCAAGGCCAAGAAGGTGCCAGCGACGGCGATCTCCCCTTTCCAGGCGCGGCAGATTCGCAGCCTGGGTGATGAATCACTCAACACCCTGCTCACCGAAGCTTGGGGCGAGATTCGCGACACACCGGAAGCCAAGAAGGCGGAGTTTGCGAAGTGGGAAGGCCTGCTGAAGCCGGACGTGGTGGCGAAGGCGGATCCGGCCAAGGGCCGCATGATCTTCATGGTGGCGTGCAGCGCCTGCCACAAGCTCTACGGCCAAGGCGGAGCCATCGGCCCCGAACTGACGGGCAGCGACCGCCACAACCTGAAGTACCTGCTTGAAAACATCCTGGACCCCAGCGCCGTGGTGCCTGCGGATTTCCGCGTCAGCTTGCTCAATCTCAAAGATGGCCGCACCATCACCGGCGTCATCCCCGAACAAACGGAGCGCACGCTGACCGTACAGACGCCTGCTGAGCGGATCACCATTGAGCGCACGCAGATCGTGAAGCAGGCACAGCTTCCCATGTCCCTGATGCCGGAAGGACTGCTGTCCGCGCTGGGAGACGAGAATGTGGAGAATCTGATCGCCTATTTAATGTCGAACGGGCAGGTGGAAATGCCGAAGTGACGAAGCGTTTGCGATAGCGCAGCCATTCGTCATTCTTATTGCATGCCTCACTTCTTCGACTGGATCGCCGCTGCACGCCCGAAAACACTCGGGGCGGCCATCGCGCCTGTGGTGGTAGGGTGTGCGCTGGGGGCGAAGATTTCCGGGAAGTTCGACTGGTGGCTGGCGCTGTGCACGCTGGGAAGCTGCGGCGCATTGCAGATCGCGACGAATTTTTTTAATGACGCGCTGGATTCGATCAAAGGGGCGGACACGCAGGCACGCATCGGGCCGAGGCGCATCACGGCCAGTGGTGTGGCTTCGCCGGGAGCGGTGAAGTTTGCGGCGTGGCTGATGCTGGCGGTGGCGACGCTGCTAGCGGTGCCGTTGTTTGAGGCGCGGGGGCTGCCGATTCTGTTCATCGGCATTCCATCGCTGTATTTCTGCTTTGGCTACACTGGCGGGCCGGTACCGCTGGCGTATCGGGGGCTGGGAGAGCTGTTTGTGATTTTGTTCTTTGGCTTCGTGGCGGTGACGGGGACGGCTTTTGTACAAACAGGCGAGTGGTATGAGGCAGCGGTGGTGGCGGGTTTTCAAATCGGCTGCCTGAGCACGGTCTTGATCGCCATCAACAATCTGCGCGATGTCGTGGAGGACGGGCAGACCGGCAAGAAAACGCTGGCGGTAAGACTGGGCGTGGGCTTTGCGCGGGCGGAGATCGTAGGGCTCATCGTCGCAGCGCATGCGGCGGGAATTTACTGGTTTCAGCAGGGCTGGCCGCGTGCCTTTACACTGCCGCTGATTACAATGCCCATCGGCTTGTTCGTGGCGTGGCGGGTGATCGCCGAACCTCCCAGCCGGGGGCACAACCGCCTGCTGGCGATGAGCGGCGGGCAGTTGCTGCTGTTTGCGGGACTGATGTGCTGGGGGATTGTGAAGAGTGCGGACGTGATGCGTTGAGCAGCCCCTATCGGTCGTATATGACGTATAGGACCTATCCCCCGAATGACCGACGCTCCCATTTATGTCCACGAGTACCTCCTGCGCAGCGGGGTGGCGCTGAATGCAGTGTCCATGCGGCGGGTGTTTGCGGGGGCGCTGATCCGTGTGAATGGCGGCTACGGCTGCGTGCATCCTTGGCCGGAGTTTGGCGATGCGCCGGTGGAGGAGCAACTCCGTCTGCTCAGTCAAGGGGTCACGACTCCGGTGACTGCCATGGCAATGCGCTGTGCTGAGATCGACGGTGCAGAACGCCGTGCGGGGGTGAGCTTGTTTGAGGGGCTGGAGATTCCGCGCAGCCATTACTCCTGGAGCTTTGCCACAGACACCGAGGCGCAGATGGAGCGCGTGCTGGCGGAAGGCTGGCCCGCGATCAAGGCGAAGGGCTTTGCGAACTACGGCGAGACAACGCGCTTCCTGGAAGGCTGCGCGAAGCGATTTGAAACGCAGGGCGTACGGCTGCGAGTGGATTTCAACGGCGTGCTGGACCGGCTGACGTTTGGCAAATTCATCGAGTTCATGCCGCTGCGGGTGTACCGTGCGCTGGATTTCGTGGAGGATCCCTTTCCTTATGATGCGGACGCATGGGAGGCCATGCGACAGAAGTGGGGCGTGAAGCTGGCGCTCGACAAAGGCTGGAAGGACGGCACGCAGGGCTTTGACGCAGTGGTGGTCAAACCGGCGCGGCGTGACTGGCGCACCGTGGCGCAAACCCACCCGCAGCACCCGCTGGTGCTCACCTCGGCGATGGATCATGCGCTCGGTCAGATGTTCGCGGCGTACGAAGCGGCGATGGCGCTGTCCGAGGGGCAGTCTCTGGATTTCTGCGGGCTGTGCACGGAGCATCTGTTTGAGAAGGATGTGTTCTTTGAACGCGTGACCTCCCACGGCGGCCATCTGTCGGCAGACCGCAGCGGCGGTGGATTGGGGTTTGGCGAAGTCCTGGAGGCACTGCCGTGGAGACCTCTTTAATCCTTCGGCCCGAGTTTTGGCATGACGGCAGCGTGTGGATCGCAGAGCCCGCGCCTTCCGAGGAAGGCCGCGCGCTGGCGGAGTTCGCACGGCATGAACTGCAGATGCAGGACGGGTGCTTTTTTCAAACGAGCGGCACGGAGGGCAAGCGCAAATGGGTGGGCCTTGCCAAGGAGGCGCTGCTGACCTCGGCGCGCATGGTGAATGCCCATTTCAACATCACCGCGCACGATCACTGGCTGCTGGCGCTGCCGGTTTATCATGTGGGTGGTTTCGGGGTGCTCGCGCGTTCGTTTGTCAGGGGCAGCCCGGTCACCGAGCTAACGGGCAAATGGAATGCGGCAGTGTTTGTGCAGAAGTGTGAAGAGGCGGGGGCCACACTCGCCTCGTTGGTGCCCACACAGGTCTTTGATCTGGTGGCGGCCAAACTGCATGCGCCCAAATCCATGCGCATCGTTTTGGTCGGAGGCGGCGCATTGAATGGCGAGTTGGAAGCTGCGGCGCTGAGGCTCGGCTGGCCCATCCACCGCACCTATGGAATGACGGAAACGGCTTCAGGCGTAGCCGCGCAGCGGACATCCGGTGCCGACATGGAGGTGCTTCCTATCTGGCAGGTGAGCACAGATACGGATGGCGTGCTCAGTGTGCGTGGAGAGGCACTGGCCAAAGGGTATGCCGTCTGCACCGCAGGCGGGTGGCGCTGGGAGGCCATTCCCGCCGCAGGGCTGCGCACGCGTGATCGCGTGGAAGTCCTGCAAGTGGACGGCAAACGCTGCATCCGCTTCGTGGGCCGCGAATCAGGCACCGTGAAGATCCTCGGTGAGCTGGTCTCACTGGAAGCGATCCAAGATCAGATCGAAGCCCTGAAACTCACACTCGAACTGCATGCGGCAGATGCGGCGGTGTGTGACGTCGCCGACCGGCGCAAAGAAAGCAGCCTGGTGCTGGCGGTGAGTGGAATGAATGCGACCGATGCCGCACGGTTGCAAAAAAGCCTCAACGAAACGTTGAGGCCCTTCGAGCACATTCATGAAGCGCGCATCCTTGATGCCATCCCCCGCAGCGAACTTGGCAAAGTGCGGCTGGCGGAACTTCGCGCGCTGGTGTGAAACTTACTTGTCTCCCTTCGGTGCCGAACCGTCCAGCGGAGTGATGACGGGGCGGTCCTTCATTTCAGGAGAGATGAGGAAGTTTTTCGGATTGGCCGGGTCGGTGACGAACGAGATGAGAAAGAGCTCCTCGATCTTGTCCGTGAGCGTTTCCTGTGAGGTGCGCACAGTGGCGTGGACGTAGCCCTTGTCTTTTTCATCGACGAGGCCGAGCACGGTGATTTTCAGCGTCTCCTGCTTCCGCTTCGTGGCCTCAGGAGTGAGCTTGAGCTTTTTGTGCCAGGCTTCGCGATCCACCTGGTAAAACTCCTGAGGCGACATCTTTTCCAGATCGCCCACGCCCTTCACATTGTAACCGGCGAGCATGTTTTCCTCATCGGACATGGTCGGTGCGGACTTGATGATGTTGACCGTTTCACGCTGGCGGCGCTCCAGTGAAGCGGGCACCAGCATCTGTGATGCCGTCTTCCAGTCCTGCTGCACGACAGCAGTGAGGTACTTTTTCACCATGATGGCGCAGGCATGATCCATGGGCAGCTGATCTGCCTGCAACGGTAAAACGGTGAGGTTGAGAAGTGAAACGGCAAACAGGAAGCGAAGAAGGAAACGCACTTGCATAAAAAATGTTGGAGTCGGGGGCGGGAAGCTTTGTAGCCGCTGGCAGAATACACGTCAAATAAAGAAAGCCGGACGCAGCCAGAGAGCTGGCATGCTGCGTATTAAGCATGACAACTTGAGCATGTCCGCAGGATTTTGCTTTTCTTTATGAACAAATCGAGGCTATTTAACGACAAAGCTCACTGCTTGATCACAATAATCACAATATTATGAAATACCTCATCCTCTCCATCATCACCGCCGTCACATTCTCATCCTGCGCAACCGGACCGCGCGCTCAGCAGGGGGCTGTCATTGGCGGCCTCGGCGGCGCTGCTGTCGGCGGCATCATCGGCTCGCAAAGTGGTCGCGGCCTCGAAGGCGCTCTCATCGGTGGCGGCCTCGGAGCCCTGGGCGGCAACGCTATCGGCAACGCTCAGGACCGTCGTCGCGGTTACTATTGAAAAAGGCCTCTCTTAAACCCTTCATTCCAAATAAATTAGCATGAAACAAATCCTCCTCACGACCCTGACAGCCCTCTCACTGGTCTCCTGCGCTTCGGGTCCGAACGCTCAAACAGGCTCCGTGATCGGTGCACTAGGCGGCGCTGCCGTCGGTGGCATCATCGGCAATCAGAGTGGCCGTGGCTTGGAAGGTGCCGCCATCGGTGCCGGCCTCGGTGCCCTGGGTGGCAACGCCCTCGGCAATTCCCGTGACCAGCAGCAGCAGCAGCAATACTACCAAGGACAGCA
>Ga0114968_10001214_pt1 | contig 19639 bp, 22 predicted proteins | sample M_130807_EF_Meta_FD_87020 | JGI IMG/M metagenome (GOLD analysis project Ga0114968, IMG submission 87020) | Freshwater microbial communities from Lake Montjoie, Canada to study carbon cycling - M_130807_EF_MetaG | ecosystem: Environmental > Aquatic > Freshwater > Lake | place: Lake Montjoie...
TCACCGATAGCATAACGAATTCTTTGACGACGAACATTACTGTCTTCTAATGGACTAGCCATCAAATGACCACCATGTGTATGTTTAGGTTTTTGTTCACCTTCTTCATCATGATCACTCTCAGTATCTTTTTTAGTAGAAGGATCTTTATCTTCCTGAACTGCTTTTAATTTCTGAAAGTCTTTGTAACGAAGAATATCTTTGGCTGCATTGTAATTAGATTTTTTATTGACTGTATCTTCTTGAACAGCAGTAACTTTAGCTGGTAGAAGTTTCTCATCAAAATCAATTCCTGCTAGTCGAGCAGTATCAAGCATGTTCTTGATAACTTTAGCCATGTCTGGTGTGAAAGATTTATTACGAATCTTACGCAGTCCATTGTTGACCATCTGTTCTGGAGAGGATGCCTTGTCGGCATTCTCAACACCGAATGTAGTAGCAATAATTCTAGCTACTTTAATTTTATCTGCCGAAGCAAATTTTAATTGTTCTTGAATCATGTCGCCCTCTAGTTCTAAGGATTCGTATGCGTCATCCTTACCTGTGTCTTTATAATTTAGGAACATCATTTGCAACTCGTGCCCATGATCATCCCAGTAATCCATATGGTGCATGAATTCTCCAACTCTCTCTAAGCAATCTTTTGCTTTAAGATGTGAAGCGATCCATTCTTTTACTTCTTGAGCATCTGGAGCCTTTTCTTGTTCCAAGTGCATATCATTAAGTTTCATGTAAGTATCAGTTGCTTTTAATGCGTTAAGCACAGCAACTGGATCTTTATCACCTGCTCTCTCAATAGTTTCTTGAAATGCTTTTGCAGCATCAGGAGCATGATGTAAATTATGAGTTGTATAACCTTTGTAGGTTATCTCTTCGGGGGCATATCCACCTTGGATATCTTCTGTTACAGATTTAACTGCTTTAACTTTATCTAAAAACTTTTTGGTAAGTTCACCTGATTCATTGACAACAGTAATATAGTTAGTGCCACGATCCATGATTTCATAGACACCATTATCGTCTTTTACTTTGTCGCCAATGTTAAAGATTTTACCAGCAACATATTTCTCACGGAGTTTAGTTCTTTCAAACTCGAAAGATTCTTTAATCGGAGCAAGAGCATAAGCCTTGCGGATGTCGTTCATCAAACGACGAGCATCTAAATCAGTAAGTGTATGAGGAACACCAGTCTTAAATTTCTTAAAGTCACCAGCCTTAGCTGCATCACGCATCTTAGTGCCAGACATTCCTGAAGCTGAATCACTATCTGGATCTCGTTCACCAGCAGAAACTACTTCAATTGTATCGAAGTTAAACTCATCTGTTCCGTTATACTTGTTTAGAATCTTTGTATATTCTGGAACTCGATCGCTACCAGCAACCATTACAAGGTTTTTATACTTCTTGTTTAATTGTTTTATTGCTTCAACGAATGTTCTAACTTCTGCATTTGCAGCTACGAAATTCGTATCTGGGAACATCCTTTTAAGGAAGTATACTTTACGATCTACATGTAGGGGATTATCTTTTTTGTCCTCTGTTTTAGAGGCATAGATGACATGGTCGGCAGTACTGCCAGCCAACTTTTTGACAGCTTTTACAAGCAATTCGTGACCTATTGTTGGTGGCTGAAAGCGACCAAAAGCAAACACGACTTTCTTAGAGGGTAGTTCTTTTATTAACTGTTTAAAATTCTTCATGTGATCCATCTATAAATGTAGTACTTGTATTATTTATAATACTCTATCTTTGCCATCCTTTGATGATTTCGGGAGAGAAGTTAGCCTTGCTAAACTCCATTCTATCCACAATCTTTACTGCTCCACCCTTTAGGTGGTCGATAGCAACGAAACCTTCAACTCCAGTAACCTTAAAGCCATCTGCAGTCTTAAGGAAGGTCTGGATGTGTCCTGCTTGGTTCATCTTAGCGATGATTATAGCCTTTGCTTTGGCGATGAGATTAGCCACTTCGAAGATGCCTTGGATTTCTTTCTTGTCGTGGTCGGTGAAGAATTTAAGGATCTCTTTACGCTTCGCATCCCACTCGATTTTGGACTTATCGCTTTTAAGGGTATCGATTTTCTTCTGATACTTGTCAAAAATGTAGTTAAATAATCCAGTGACATGCGCACCAATATCTGTAATCGTTTCATTCGCTCTGATCTTACTATTATTAAATGTCTTCACTAATTCCAAAAGATCGTCATTATTAGATATAGCATTTAGGGTTGTGGAATTCATTGCTTGAAACTTAGTTCCTAACTCAGTCAGAACACCATTCAATGATACAGTTTCTGCAGCTGTGAAGGTAGCAACACCAGAGTAATCTTTATAGTTAGCATCGTCCATCCAGATAGATGCTGGCTTCTTCATGTTTTGTACGATAGACTTACCAAAGGAAGCAGTCATCAATTCGAAAGACTTGCCAGTGTATGTGGTATGCCACACCACACCAATTTTAGCAGCACGAATCTTTTTGGCTAAAGGGCTATCGTATGGAACAGCATAGACGATAGTGTTTGGGTGAAAGGTAGTAAACTTCTCACCATTAATCATTTCTGTTTTAAGGTCACCATCGGTAAACATCAAGTCACCTTGATAGACACCCTTAGTGATTCCAAGTTTCTTAAACTCAGCCAAGCACAATTTTAATTTCTCTGCTAGATCTCCATCAGTATCAGCATCAACTTCAGCTGGAGTCTTATAGACTTTTGGCTCTTTGTTGAAGACACCTTTCTTTGCCACAAAGAATTTGCCATCTCTTGGATCAATACCAGCGAATACTGCTGGAGCACCATCCCACTTAACTGTTGTGGTAATTTTGCTAGAAGTATGACCAGCGAGCATATCACGGAGGTCACGAAGAAAGAAAATTGCTTGACGAGTCCCCTCAACACCAGCATTGAACACTAAATCTTCGATGTGTTCCATGTGTGTATTTTTGGTTTCTTTCAAGTAATCCTTTAATTTTAACATTCTTTTTCTCTCTTTATAACCTATTATACCTCAGTTTGCAATTAAAGACAAGCGATAACCCCACTAACAGTAGGGGATTATATAGACACGATTACACCTGTAGTTGGCACACTATCGGTGACTACGATACGACCAGCGGAGTCACCCCTGCTTGGTGACTTGCCATAGATTTTAGGGATGCCAGCAGAGTCCTTAGCCTCAGCTAAAAACCTTTGGTCTTCCCTTCGTGCTCTGAGTCTGAAATACAAATCGTGGCTCTTAGCATATGCTTCAACTTCAAACATTTTACCATTCATTGTTATCATGGTGTTTGAACTGGACAATGTTCCAATGACATCCATTGGACCAATATACATGTAGTCGATTGGACCACCCATCGCTTCATTGCCTACTACGATTTTGATTTTGTTTGCGTTGGAGATTTTTCCGTAAACATCTGGAACCTTATCTCCATCTTTTAGTTTCTTCTTGGTCTTCAATTCAGTCCATGCTGCTTTCATAAACTTACCAGCAATTCCAGGAACTGCCAACTCAAGTCCTTTGAGACCACCACCAGCTAATGATGGAGCAGATTCACCCTTCATTGAAATGTTAATTGGCTTACCCTTTTTGAGGAACAACTGAACATCAGTATATGGTTCAGATCCACCAGCCTGACGACCAGTAAACTTAGCTGCTTTGACTACATCTTTTACTCTAACTGTTCCAGCAACAACTGTAATACTACCACCATTCTTGGCGATAGCATCATTTATCTTCTTGATGAAACCATTCTCTTGTCGTTCAGCGGATGCACCTGCCATTTTATTACCCCATGAAATCTTTAAAATTCACAAACGCATTCGTCTTTCCTTGAGGAGATGCGCCACCAGTATCAGCAAATGTAATATTTGCTTTTGTAATTATATCACCATTAGGTGCTTTGAACAGAATGTTAGCATTGTTCGTTGTTCCATTTCGAGAAACCTCTAGTGTAAAGTCTTGTGAGAGTTTCTTTAACATGGCTTGTAGTTCTTTACTCTTGCGAGAAGAAACTACCTTCTGCTTACCTGCTTCTCCAATTGCAGCATAGAAGTCATCTTCACCATCAAAGCCAAGCATCTTGAGCATACGCTCATTAATTTCTTTCTTGTGTGCTGGATAGTAAGTATGGAAAATCTTAGCGATCAATGCAATAACTTCTCCATGAGTTAGTTTCGCTTCTTTGCGAGCATCGTCTTTAGCAACACCTGTCTTCAGGAGAGTGCCAATAATGTTCTGATGTCCGTATAGTTTGTTCATGTCAGCCTTTGAACCATAGTCCTTAGTGAAACGAATAATGAATTCTTCAGAACGAGATGGAAGATTAGCATCTGCATCATAGAACAGAGTCTTGATCAAGCTGATGAATGTAGAGTTGGAAAGGTTGATAGCTGAAGACTTGTATGCTTTAAGAGAAGCACAAATTTTATCGACAACTACTTTCTCATTGTCTTTAGTAATGTTCAAAACTAAGTCAGCTTTGCTTACACCCTTCTCGCTGTCGCCAGTCAACTGGATGTCGAATGTAAGTAGCTTGAAGTCTTCACCATGAACCATCATGTCATTCCAAATCTGAGAAGCCATTGCGGATCCAGCAGAAGCCATACGATCAACTTCAGACTTTTCTGCACCAAGTGCTTCGACTTCTTGCTTCTTCTGAATATAACCCTTCATCATAGATGCTTCAGTAGAATGTGGTGTTAAACGACCACCATTATCACCGATGATCTTAGCAAGAGCAGCACCTGTGGCATACTCCGAGAAATATCCAAGACGAGATTTCAGGTCAACTTTTTCATGGATAGGAATAGAGATTTTAATGGACACTTTCTTTCCGAAACCCAGAGAGGCAAATGCGGTTTTCACCTTACCAATGATAGATTGGTAAAGTCCAAGTAACGATATTTCGTTTAGTGTTTGGTGGTTTTTAAAGGTTAGCATAGCATCTCAAAACTGGTTGTTCTGAGATTATTTAGCTCTGCTATATTTACGATCCCATTTGCTAATCTGGGATACTATCTTCTTTGTCGCCACATTGTTTCTAAAGTCATAGTTAAATGTCTTCAAGAAGTAATGTAGGGTTTGTGAATCTCTTCTTTGTTTGCAATTATTTAGAAGGAAGTCTATATCCATGTTAGGTCTTCTAGATCTCAAGTCAATATAACAGCAATGAGCATACGCTTGGATCTCATCAAACTCAGAAAGGTATCTTCTTTCCTTATCGATCTTTTCTTTGCCTACCTTCTTGAAAGGGACAACATAGTTGCTCCACTGATCACCTCTTCGGTCGAATTGCATAAAGTGTATCAACTCATGCATGGTGGTCTGCATCAAACGGTATTTGAATTTATTCCAAGCCCTAGTAGTAAACCTATGGGTATTGAAATGAGTTGTATAGATGTGGAGAGTTGACTGTCGTTTATCTGGATCGTACTCACCACCGATTGCTACGAATTCTTTAAATGTCTTAGACTTTGATGGCTCAGATCTCCATTCTACTCGTGTCTTCCACTTCTTTAAGTAGTTGGCTAAACCTACTGGATCGTTTTTGTATTTGTCTAAATCATCCCATATTTTAGATGGGATAAACTTGGCTCTGAATGGTCTTTCAGGAAAGGCAAGAATGTCTATAAAGTCAATAGTGGTATTTTTATAGAACTGCATATCCTAGCATGGCGTTATTTTAGATGCTTCTCCAAGAATCTAAGTACCGCTGACTGCTCCTCCAAGTTAGTGTTATTAAACTCAGTAATATAAGACATCAGATCAAACGACGACAAGATATTGTTATATTTAGTGGCTCTTCCCTTAAGAAAGGTTTCAGATTGATCCGATCCACGATCGGCATATCTCTGTTCTAGGATAGATTGGGGAGCTTTTAAATAAACAACTTGTACATCTATACTATTTAGATTAGTAGCGAATTCTAAAAAGGACTGATTGAAGATTCGATCCCCTTCGAACAGGATATTCCCTGTACAGGTTTTAACGAATTCCTGAGCGATGGGTTGGACTGCCATCGATAGGCGATCTGTTCCAGCAAAGGTTTCTCCATCCTCATACTTACCTAAGATGTATAGGTTGTGTTCTTTGTTATAAAGCATAGGAAGCATCTTTAGTGGCTCCATCTTCTCCCACTCCATACCTTCCATAAACTTACGGAATAGGGTAGTTTTTCCAGTTCCTGGAACTCCACCAACTGCAATAATCTTTCTCATGCGAACATCTCCAATCCAATTTTCATAGGTTCTTCATTCTCAAATATCCAGTCCAGACGATCTATTTTACCCGAATTCAGGAAATAAGTAAACTTTTCTTTTGCAATATTATCTCTAGTTGCAAGTCTTGGGTCAAGGGTTTCTTGTCTAGACTGCCACAGAACATCCCAGTCAATGCCATACCACCCATCAGACTCAACTCTTTTAATCTCTTCAGATTGACGATCAAGATAGTAACCAAGATAACGACCATGTTTCTCACGGAAGATTTTCTTGAACGAACATAGACAAGTTTCCATAGTAAAGAAGTCTACCTGTTCCACCAGTTCTGGGAATCTTTCTTGTGTTTCTTCAAGAATCTCTCTTGCACTGAACTCGAGAGCAGTGTACTCTGCTCCAGATAATTTTCTATCCACATTGTCTTCTTGTCCAAGGGCATAAAGTAGTCCATTACGATGAGAACGGGAACCATCATAATCACTGAGCATAAGTGAAGTAGGAGAAACCCGAACACCAGCAGTATGCTTGAGATGCTGAATATAAAACCAAGTAGAGTAACGACCAAACTTATGAAGGCTGTCTTTAAGTACAGTCCACAAGTTATCAAAGTTTTGTTGTTCATTATCTCCATAGTAACTCTCCAGTACTTCTCTTTGTGTTTTGTTTCCAATAAACTTTTGATACGATTCGAACATCGTAGGTAGATGTCCTTTGTTCCATTTGGTATCTGTCTGATACCTTAGTCGTTGATAGTTCGCAGCGTTCCAGTCTTTCATTCGACTAACAGTCGCTAATTCAAAGTCAGGGAACTCATTCATCAAAACCCAAGCAGTTGGAAGATAGTAAGTATTACCATACAACCAACACAACCACAACTTCTGCTCATCGTTATGTTCGTATCGTTCATTAATGTAGTTGGTCATCCATACAGCTGGATCACAATCATTATGTTTTAACGACCATGCGTACCAGCGAATGAACGCTTCTTTACGATTTTCTTTTAGTCTGTAATCAAGCATACCAATTCTTAAATGTATTTTCTGGAACATCCCAGCATAGTTGATTTTCCCAAGATGGGTTTGCGTAGAAGTGGATATCTTTAGATTCGTTCAAATCATTTAGTTTAATAAAAGCATATGTGCCAGTCATCAATCCAAACAAAGCTGCATATGTAGTTCCACCCACCCTCACGGCTTGATCCACTTTATGTTTTTTAATAGTTGAAACACCGCCACCTGTTCCACACTGAACATCAATACGAACATCAGCAGTCTTATCAATCAAATCTGCGTCACCTGTTCGTTTAAATGTATCAATGCTTGTTAGGTCATCTCCACCATTTCTTTCGAGTTTACCTAATATCAATTTATCAATAATAAATGGAGTAAATACTTTCTCAGCCATGTAACCAAGCATCCAACTATAGTAAACATCTTCCATGGCACGACCATTGTTTCTCATACGAGGAAGAATATTGTTATTCTTAATCTGCATAAAAGTATCAATGATGTCTTGACTAATGTTTCCTTGATATGGAATAGATAACTGCTGATTGATTTTAGTGAAGATATTATCTAAACGAGAATTTTGTTTTTGAATCAATATCCAGTTTGGCTCTTTGATATCTTTTGCTGAAAGGTATTTTTGAAACTCATCCTTGCGAGTAAACCCCATTGCCTTGCGATATTCTTTACTCATACTAAAAATTCTTCTAAGGATGTTGTGTTGAACAGAGCATCCCTTAACCAAAACTTACCGACAGAGTCGATAGCCTTTTGAGTTGCTTCTGTTTTCTTTTTACCAAATCCGTGCGCTTCAATAGACTCTTTTCTAAATTGATCACAAACCTTATCAGATGGTAGTGCTTGTTGTGGATGAGATATAGAATAGTTTTGATAAGCAATTTGTTCTGCTCTAGTTGGAAATAACTTCTGATCAGAACGAAGTGAACCAGTTGGATCAATAGCCCAAAAGAGTAGACCATTACGCATGTGCCATGTAACAGAAGATGGTGTACAAGAAATCTTTAAACGACTAGACTTGCGAGTATTAACTGCGTAGTCTAAGTATTCATCCCATATCTTAGAAGCATATCCATTACCCTCATGTCCTTCAACTGTAACAATCTCATATAGATTAGAGTAATGATCTCTATTGAATGTGGCAAAAATTAAAGAAACAATTTGTCCATTAACTTCTAGTGCCATCGGCAAAGACTTTTCATAGTTGTGGAATCTTGTCCACAACGAATGCGCAGATGAAAGAAACTTGGTGTTCCTACCAGCTGGAGAGTTCTTAATAATGTCTTCTACTTTTGTAGAGTTAACTAATATCATAGTGTTGATAATCCACTGCGTCTTTAACATCCACTTTTTCTACAGTCATAGCAAGATCAGAATCAAAAGTGAAATATGTATTCAGTGGCACTTCCATTGTTGGTGAATTTAATCCTGCTCTTTGTGGGATGTCTTTAGTTGAAGTGATTAAGATTCCATTAAGTAAAGAAGTTAAATACAATGGTCGTTTGCCATTACGATAAGTTCTAATAGTTTTTTCTTTATTCAATTCACAAACAGAAAGACTAGCAGTCTTCCAATGCTCTAGTGGGCTGTAGTCATCTAGTGATCTGAGTAAGAGTTCTGTATCATTCTTGCCCTCGCATGCGTATCCGTGCAAAACTTCCCAGTCAGCAGGATCGTGCTGAGAAATAACACCATTATGAACAACAGAAGTTTTATCATTTGCTATCGGTTGATTATAAGATAAATCGCTAGTGCTATATCTACAGTGACCAACAAGGTAAAGATTACCGTCTCCATTAACCATCTCCTCTAAATCATCTAAATGTCTAAAATTATCAGCTGATACTGGTTCTTTAAAAGTAACGATGGTATCATCGAGAAGAACAGACATTCCTGTCGCATGCATCCCACGAATCTTAGACTCATGGAATACTCTACGAATATTATGAAAATCCTTTGATGTAGGATTCTTTATCAAAGCACCGATAACAGCACACATTAAAAGAATTCCTCTAATGAAGATTTCTGCTCCATTAAATTCGCTTCATATTTGTTAGCCATTTCAATGCCACCTTTGGCAATCAGATACTCTTTCCACTCATCTGATTTCCACATACCTTCACCAACACCATTCCACAATGGTCGCCAGTCTTTATGCTCTTTGTTATTCTTACGATCCATTACAAAGTCATAGCGAATATCTTCATATTCTTTAGATCCCAACTCAAGCATATTCTCACGGAAGTAAACTACCAACGAAATTCGTTCAGCTACTTCATCATTACAAACAATCGGAGTATTACCATGCATAACTTCGTGATTGTTAATCAGTAACAAATCTCCAGGTCTTACATTAACTGCTACACGATATTCTGGAGCAACAAGATATGCTCCAGAGTAATTACCATTGTTAGATAAAGTTAGTAAGTTAGACAAACCAGAAGTCAAGTCACCAGCATCGTAGTGAGCAGCAGTACGGAAAGTCTTATTAACAGTCACAGTAGTGAATGGAGTCTCAGGAACTAAGAATGCAGAATCAATTTTGTTTGCTGCTTCCATCTGATTGTTAAATCTCCATGGAAGTAATTCTCTAAAACCTCTAGCGAGAGTTTGAAGGAATGGAAATGCCATAGCAAACTTCTCAGGATTATCACGAGTGTATGTAGTGGCACGACCATACGGCAAACGAGGATAACGATCGAACCAACCAGCAATACCAGAGTGAACTGAATTGGCATAAGTTGTATTACAGATTAGATCAGTTGCTACTCTTTTGGCTTCATCAATCATTTGTGCTTGAGGAAGTTTTCTTACTGCTTCAACCCAATCATCGAATACAAAACCCTTTGCTGCACCACTGAACACACGACCAGTAGTATTGACTTTGTTCTGCAACCAAACAACACCTCTTGCTGGAGCAGCAATTTGACCTGCTTTATATCTTGTACGAATTTCATCAATTGGATCTTCACCAGTTAACGACTCAGTTGGCTTCATCATGTAGTCTAGAATTTCAAACTGCTCATCAGTTACCCAGTGACGAGTACCTTGCTGTTCTTCTCTTGGACCAGCTGCAAGTCCACGATTCTGAGTTACCGTCGCTGCTTCTCGTAAGCCTTGATAAGCCATTTCTTGTTCTTCTTTTGAAAAGAAGTTCTTACGAAACTTAAAAACAATTCGGCTTTCATCTTGACCGCTGGCAGAATCCATTTGTGTTGCAACTTCACAATTGGCTGGCATATAAACATCACAGTCTTCTTCAACCAATATATCATAATGGCTCTCATCCAAAAATTGACCAAGCAAATGCTTACAATCATACTTGTTTTCTGCTACAATTACTTTTACCATGTTAGTGTCCTTTTAAAACTTAAAGTCTTCAAATGCTTCTGATTTAATTCTTTTTCCAAAGTCAGACTTATCGAAAACTGGACGATCATCTTGTTGCCCAGATTCTGATATGTTACTTTGTGCTGATGCTTCTACATTATATAGTTTCATTTTAGATCTGTCAACTCCAATTACAAACTTTTTAAAGTAACTTGGATCGCCATATCTGTTTTTCAATTGTTTCACCAGCAACTGACTTAATCCTTCCAATTCCTCTGAAGAAATTAAAGCAAACATAAAGTCTACTGTGGCAGGAAGTCCAAATGATTCAGAAGTGTCCGTCAATTCAACATCAGTATTTGAGAAACCTGATCTAGTTGTTTGTGTTGCGCTCAAAATTGGCACAGCATATTCAACAGCCAGTCCTCTCAACTCTTCTGCGATCGACTTAATATATGTATAAGAATTAACATTTGCCCCTTGCTTCATTCGTGATGAAGCACAGATATTCAAGTAATCAATGATCACCATATCAGGAGAAAACTTCTTCTTAGTTTTAAGTTCTTCCAACAAACCTCTAAAGTGACCAGCATGAGCACTAGCAGTTGGATACTCTTTGATGATCAATTTACCATGAGTCTTTTTAGAGATTTTATCTACTCTATTGTTATAGATTTCTTTATCAATAACCTTCAACTCGTCCATAGCAATGTTCAAAAGATTAGCATCGATTCTTTCTGCGATTCGTTCTTCAGCCATCTCCATAGTAATGTAAAGGACATTCTTACCTTGCATCAAAGTAGATGCAGCCACATGACACATGAACAAAGACTTACCAACACCAGTGCCAGCAAGACAAACATTCAAAGTTTTCTTTGAAAGACCACCCTTAGTGATTTTATTGAACATGTCAAGATCGAAACTAATCTTCTCTTCCAACCTATGATAAAAATCATAGCGTTCGTTGTAGTCTTCTAGATAATCGTGACCGACATGGTTGTCGAACGAAACACCAAGAGCATCAGAAAGGATAGATGGTAACGAATCTTTTGTATGTAGTTTGTCACGACCCTCGATGATTTTAATAGAGGAGAGAATTGCATTATAAACAGCTTTGTCTTTACAAAACTTTTCAGTTTCACTAGTCAACCATTCGACATTGGTTTCTTTACTAGTGAGTTCATTAATATAAACTTCAAACTCAGGAATCTCTTTATCGTTTAGATCAGTTCTATTCCCAACTTCAATCGCAAGGATCTCTGGAGATGCAGGTTTATTGTATTCGCTAAAAAACCTAATTAACTCTGTAGCAATAATCGATTCTTTTCGATCAACAAAGTATTCTGTCTTTAAAAATGGGATTACCTTACGACAAAACTCTTCATTGTGAATCAGATTCGATAATATTGTTTTCTCTATTCTCATCAATCCCGCCTGTGTAAACTATATTGTTTTGTTCTATACCAAAGATTATAAGTTCAATTAAGAAGTCACCAAGATACTGTTTCAATTCTTTTGGATCGTATTCGATACCAGCATCATCGTGTAACTCATAGTCAAATATAACTTTGAGTTCTTCAGCATCTTTGTTTTCTTCAAACTCAACCCTACCATAAGAGAATATTATACCTGAAAATTTCCCTTCAGACAACTGCAACGCAAGTTGTCCGTCTCGTTCTAAGGTTTTATGTGGTCTTAGATTAATCATCAAGTTCTATTGCAGCAAGTTCCTGTTCAATAGAATCATTATTCATAATTGATCCATTTGAAACTTGATAAGTTTCTTTAACCCATTTAGGGAATGTAGAACCTGTAATGATTGGCAACCAAAATTCTTTGGTATCTGTATCTTTGATGCGGAATTTCTTTTCTTCAATCTCACCTGTAGTTGTATCAACTCTTGAGTACCAACCATTAGATGGTTTCACAACATGTCCTGATTCAAGAGCCATGTCTAGTAGACCAGACCAAGTAGATAAACCACCATCGTGTTTAACTGTTACAGGAATCTTAGACTTCTCACGAACATAACGAGATTTCTCGACATTGATGATAAAGTTATAACCAACTACATCAGTGCCTTCTTTTTCTTGCTGACGACCAAGAATGAAAATATTATCAGCTGAGTAGTAAGAACCAGTACCACCACCAACGATATCTTTAGGATAAAGACCAATCTCTTTGTATGTATGATTAACAACTACAAGAGGAATATCTTTCAAAGACAAGTGAGGTGTAACCATACGGAACAAACTCTTCATTTGTTTAGCACGACTCATGTCAGCAACAGACTTACCTTCCATGGCATCTTCAACTTCTTTCTTAGAAGCCAGATTACCAATTGAGTCAATGACAATGATAAGACGATCACCTCGTTCAACACCATTCATTTGTTGCATAATATCAAACTTCAACTGCTCAACATCGGTAATTGGAGTATGAACTACTCGCTTAGTATCAATTCCAAAAGAATCAAAGTAAGACTGAGGAGTACCAAACTCAGAATCATAAAATAACAAAGCAGCATCTTCGTATTTGTCCAAGTATGACTTAGCCATAATCAAACTGAATGCTGTTTTAAAGTGTTTACTTGGACCAGCCCACATTGTAAGTCCTGGAGTTAAACCACCATCAAGACGACCAGATAATGCCACATTGATGGCAGGGATGGTAGTTGGAATCATATCTTTCTTCGTAAAGAATTTTGATTCAGATAGAATAGCAGAGTCTTTGATCGTACTGTTCTTTTTAATTTTATCTAAAATGCCCATATATTTCTCCGTATGTATTGTATTAGTATACCGTATATTTTATTGCAAAACAACTGAGGGTTTTACAGTCTGCTCAATTGCGCTTTGCATTAATTTTCTGAAGTCATCATTATCTTGCATTTCGATATTAAATCTTACAAGTCTTGCTAAGACTACTGCTGAAATAGACAATGGTGACATCTCATACTTATGTATCATTTCACCTAAAATTTTATCGACTTCAAAAGAAATCTCTATCAATTTAGCGTCATCATGCATTATATTCTCCTAAGGGTTTTGTTTAGAATGCGGTAGATCAAATACAAAAGTAATGCGAATGCCATCACCAATATTTTCTGCTCCGTGTTCTAACTTATTATTAAACCAGAGTAGAGTTCCAGGTTCAACAATAACTTCTTCATCACCTACCATATATTTGTATCTTCCTTGAATCGAAAGATGATATCGATCACGAGTTTGGTAGTAGCTACCCATGTCTATATGTTTACCAACTTTACCACCAACTGGTAGCGATAAAAACCCACAACGACTAAATCTTCCAAAGTGTCTCGTCAGGAATGCTAATATTTGTGTATGGTTTTTACAAGCAGGAGTTGGAATACAAATCTCTGTATCACCAACATACTGTTCTTCATTCTCAACACCACCCATAACAAGTTGTAATACTCCTGCTTCAACTTGAGGAAACCCTCTATCAAGCATTGACTGAGCACCATCAACTGTTTTCTGAACACCCCAATCTTCTGGGTGTTCTTCCAACTGTTTTAGAATCCTACTAACATTTATTCCAGTTTTAATAACTCGAATATTTTTAAATGTTTGGTCCATGTACCCACCCAACTAATGAAACTCTTGTTCCAGCTGTTACTTGTTTAACTTCGTGAAGTAGTGTAGATTCAAAAATAATCATGTCACCAATATTTTTGGTGGCAGAAAAATCAGTAGCAGTATAAATTTCTAGTTCACCACCTTCATAGACTTCTGGTGAACTAAGTTGAACACTAAACGATAAAACTCTTTTAGTATCTCTGTTGGTGTGAACTGATTGATCAAAATGCTGACCATAGTAAGATTCACTAACATCATTGTAAATAGTATACTGTAATGTTTCCATAAAACTTAATCTTTTATTAAAGTTCTCATGGTTTGCTTTCTTGACTAAGCCAGCACATTTCTCATATGCCCAATGAAATTTTAATTCATTTTTTAACCAAACAATACCAACATTGTTTCTTCTGGTAGGATCCCCTCGTGCGTGACCATCTTCAACATCTTCTACATTAATCAACTTATGTAGATAGTTTATTTCAGCCATAGAAAATGCATTTGGAATAATGTAAGCAGGAGTTGTTTCTCTGGATGGATTCAAATCCCATCTTAAAATGTCTGGTGCTTCATTTACGGTATTCATAGTAATCCTTAGAAAAATTGGTCAAGGCTAGATTGTTCTTCAACAGTCCATCCTAGTGGTTGAATAACAATTTGCAGAGGATCTAAAAATACCTTCTCAAACTGTTTCTCATAGTTTATATACTTATGTAGGTTTAATTCTTTTGGTAGTTCTTGACCAAAGGAAATAATATCTTCTTGAATAGTGTTTGGTGTCTTCAAGTATACAAATTTAATCTTGTCACCATCTCGAATTGGTTGATACTTTTTATCTAGTTTCAACTCTTTCAAATGGTGATTCAATAACAAAGCACCACGAACATGGATCGGTGTAGACTTACGATAGATTGTAGATGAAGCCATGTATTCTTTCATTCCATTTACAGATCTCGGGAACGCAATCTCTTCAACTGGTAGTTTGTTAAAATCATCTCTAAACGAATGTATGTAGTCGTGCAACTTCGACTGATCGCCTTCAAGAATGACCTTGATCGAATCTTTAAGTTTATTACGAATAACTTGAGGTGTAGACGACTTGACCATCTCCAAACCCATAACTTTGATCTTAGGTTCCGCATACTGCACTCCTTCTGAATTATGAACATTCATAATGTATCGCTTCTTGGCAGTCCAGATTGCTTTGTCAGCCAAGACTTCTCGCTTCATCTGCATCTTCTGCGCATACGCATTCATGTATGTAGCCAACTCTTGATATCCAGTATCAATGAATGGTTGGAAAACATCTTCGCAGATCTTATCCATGTACTTAATCTTTTGATCATCGTTCTTACCAACACAAGTCTTTTCAACTAAGTCTTCAAGTGTAAGATAGATTGAATCTGTATCAATAGCAATGACATAGTCTTTACCATCCGTCTTCAGAGTCTTGTTCATGAATGCATTCAACTTGTTTGCCATCCAACGGATTGACAACTGACCAGAGGTAGTAATACCTTCAGCCATACGCAAGTCAAAGTAACGGAAGTATTGATTACCCATCGCACCATAAGCAGAGTTCAAAGCAATCTTCATAGCCATCTGTAGATTATTCAGTCGGCTAATTTCCTTGCGAAGATTATTGTTCTTCTTATCGTGTTCGTACTCTTGTTGAACCTTTAGCATTTTCTTCTTGAATTTGCTTCGGTCATTATACATCTTTTCCATCAACTCAGGCATGAACCCTTGCTTCTCTTTTGTATAACAAACACCATTGGCAGTCATGGCAACATCTCTGCGTTTCAATCCTGTTGTATCAAACTTCTGTTCTAACAGGTAATCAACATTGACAGTTTCACGACCATCAAGCAAAGTCTCTGGTGAGATATTATACTGCATGATCAAGTGAGGGTACAGTGAGTTCAAGTCAAAAGAAGCAACCCACTTATGCAACCCAACAAGAGGATCTTTAACATAAGCACCTTCGAACTGAGCATCTTTACGACTGCTTAGATTCTGAGGAATGACAATACCTTTATTACGCAGGTGATTGTATATGATAGCATCCCACATACGAACCTGACTGAATACATCTTCATAGTTGATCTTGGCATTGTAAGCCATAGTCAACTGAAGTTCAATCAGTTTCATCTTGTCTTCTAGTTTGTCAACAATCACCACATCTTGAATGTTATAGTCAACGAATTCTTGCCAGTAGTCTGTATAGAATTCTTTGAAAGAGTTTCCAGGATTCTCTCTCTTTCGTTCACCCAACTCTACGAAAGCAATGTGATCAAGACGATATGATTCCTGAGCCTGATAGGTATACTTTTTATATAGGTCAAGGTAGTCTAACATAGCAACACCTTGAATGTCGTATGTAATTTCTTCAGTACCTTTTATTGTAATCTTTCGTTCATTGATCAACCCCCACGGAGAGATTTTCTTAGCGAGTTCTTCACCATGAACATTAATAATCCTACGAATCAAATATGGAATGTCAAAGAAGTTAATGTTCCAACCAGTAACAACATCTGGGCAGTTGTCCTGCCACCAAATGATAAACTCTTTTAGCATTCGAGATTCAGTGTCAAAATACTTGTAGGTTACATCATCACGAGAATGTACATATGGTTTACTACCAAATGTAGTAATCTGTTTTGTTTTATTATCTTGAATGGAGATTAGAATAATCTCTTCATTGGCAGTAGCAATGTCAGGGAAACCTAACTCAGTTTTAGTTTCAATGTCTATCGTAAAGAGTTTGATCTTGTCACTGTCGTGAATGATTTCATTTTGATAGTTGTCGCTAATATATTGAGCAATCCAATTCGTGTTACCGTAGATCTCAAAACCTTGAACATCTTTATATGATTCAATATACTCTTTAGTGTCTCTGATTGTTCCACATTCTAGCGGAGCAACATACTTACCTTCTAGCGTTTTAAATTGTGTTTGTGTTTTCGCTGGAACAAAAATTGTGGGTTTAAATTCTTCTCTGCGTTTGAATGGAAAACCTCGTGCGTCAATACCACGCACAAGCATCTTACTACCATACTGAACTACACTTGTATAAAATTCCATTTATTTCCCATATACTAACATCATAATGTCCAACGCACAGTCGTGAGTTGGGTGGTGCTTGATAACATTGTGTCGTTGAAATGTTGGATGATTGACTTCGCAATATCCATTCTTTGCTGTATCTGCTAGTAAGTCTACCGCAGTTCTGACATCTCGCCAAACTGCATATGAAGCAATTGGTTCTTGTTCGCAAGAATAACAAAGACTATCGATAACCATCTGATCCAAAGATCCTCTAGCCCAAATAGTTTGTTCTGGTTCTGGGAATTGTGCCATGTAGTTTTTGATGGCATTGATGCCATCGATAGCTGATAAGTCATCAGAGGATGGAACTAAACTTAATTTACGAACATACTCATGTTGCTGGTTCCACCATTCAACAGTTCGTTTATTCATTGTTCGTTTATAGTCTTTGATCTGTTCTTTAACATTAAACTTTACGAACATTGCATTCGAAAGAAGTTCTTCATAACTGAAGGTGCTTCCAAGATCAAAGTGAATGATGGAAGCAGAAAGTACTACTGCTGAAGACTCGGTATCCAGCGTCTCAATATCGAACATATACATAACAAAACTCCAATTGAATGTGCCTCAGATATTATTATACCTGAGGCACGAATAAAAGACAACTAATTATAATGTTGCAAGTATTGAGGCTGGAGCTACCTGAATTCCTGAGCCAAAGATTCTATTGTATTCATTGACCATATTTTGGTCTGGAGTACATTCAGCTGCAATTGCATTTTTATATAGGTTAATATTGCCAGAAGAGTATGCCATGTATGGTGCCAATGCAACACCCATACCAGTTTCTGTTCTTTGCAATATAATCTGTGCTGGATTTTTCAGTTCAATTATATCTGCTTTCATAATAAATGCCTGAGCAATTAGCTCTTCACCATTGATCAACTTGTATACCATCACATCACTCATAATTCTTCCTGTTCAATTAAAAAATCTAAAAAAGATGCTGCTAAATCTGCATCATTAAACTGCCTAACAATAGTTGCAAAAGTATACAAGTGATAACCAACAACTACTATAGAATTGTTTTTCCATATGGAAATCTTTAGCACCCAATCCTTTCTTCGGATAGGTACATATGTTACCATGTTTGGAAATACACTTGCCTTTTTGTTCATACAAGTATTTAGGGAGAGTCGAAACTCTCCCTGCTTGTATGATTACTTTACCTTACCTGCTTTGTAAGTTCTGAATGCTTGGATACCTTCACTAATACCAAGGATGATATTTTTAAAGTTGTTCAGCAGCTTTGTCATATTCATTCTCCTGTAAAAGTGTCTTCTTACCTTTGACATTTACTGGAACTTTCTTTGGCTTAGATTCTTCTGGAACTAAACGCTCCAAAGCGATCTTAAGCATACCATTGAATAGTTCTGCGTTCTTAACTTCGATGTGATCATCGATAGCAAAGGCACGAGTAAATGCACGAGTAGCAATACCCTTGAACAAGAAGTTGTCTTCTAAAGCATCAAGACTTGCGTCAACATTACCCTTAACAATTAACTTACCACCATCAATTTCAATATCGATCTCGTTCTGTCCGAAGCCAGCAACTGCGATTTCAATTGTGTATGAGTTCTCATCATTCTTACGAATGTTGTATGGTGGATAATTGGGGATGTTTTTAGTTAGATCAGCATGTAACGATTGTAATTGTTTTGCTGATTCGTCAAAGCCGACAAAGAATTTGTCGAAGTCCTTAAATCCTGGACCAAATAATGCAATGTTTGGAAAATGATTTCCCATAGTAGTTCTCCTATTAAGCGAGTTAAATTAAAAATTGATACCCCGAAGGCATATCAGGTGCTGGTTACAACTCCAGCGACATCGTGCGTCATGTCTGCTTTAAAACGATTCGTAACTTAGTGGTCCTAAGGTGAATTCTTTAAGCGTCTGGTAACTCTGCAGGTGCAGCTTCAGCAGTGGCTTTTTCAGCAGCAGCAACTTGTGGTTCGCCCTGCTCTTTAATTCTGTTAATAACAGCTACAACTTCTTCAAATGGATGTTTACCCAATACACGAAGAATCATATTACATTCGTCAACAGTCAATTCAAGTTTGATATTCATCATTCACTCCGATTATTTAGCGGTAATTTTCTTACCAATATTATACTTAGGAACTAAGTCCCACTCATTTTTCTCTTTAAATGCCACAACTTTAATTTGTGACAAAGAGACTTTTGGTTCTGCTTTCGTATTATCTACGATCGTAAGCAAACCCCAATCTTGTAGTAGACCAGCAACAGTGTTTCTGCGTTCTACATCATTAGATGTTATGTTCGATTCTTTACCATCCAAAGCAAATAGTTCTTTGAAGTGGACGATAAAATACCTACCCTGTTTATGCAGGATATGGCAAGACTGAAA
>Ga0114968_10001220_pt1 | contig 19591 bp, 19 predicted proteins | sample M_130807_EF_Meta_FD_87020 | JGI IMG/M metagenome (GOLD analysis project Ga0114968, IMG submission 87020) | Freshwater microbial communities from Lake Montjoie, Canada to study carbon cycling - M_130807_EF_MetaG | ecosystem: Environmental > Aquatic > Freshwater > Lake | place: Lake Montjoie...
CCCACATCGCCGACTTCTGGTGCCGTGGCGACATCCGCGTTGCTTGTGATCGCTGACAAGCACAGGGCGATTAGCAGGAGATGCGGATTCATGATTTGATTCGGATAACGAAAGCCGTCATGAGCTTTAGCTCGCTCTGCGTGAATTTTCCAGGTGGCATCATTGATAAAGCGTATAGCTTTTCGCCGGCATGAACGTCCATCATCTCGAACTCTTCTACTACGTGGCGCGTCACGGTGGCGTGAGTGCGGCGGCACGGGCCATGCCCTATGGCATCCAGCAGCCAGCCATCAGCGCGCAGATTCTGCAGCTCGAAGACGCACTCGGCGTCACGCTGTATCAGCGGCGGCCGTTTCAGCTCTCCCGGGAAGGCCAGGCGCTCTATGATTTCATCTCTCCGTTCTTTGGTGGTCTGACGGAGATGGCAGACCGCCTGCGCGGTGGCGGTGAAAACCGGCTGCGCATCGCATCTGCGGAGGTCGTGCAGCGGGACTATCTACCGGAGTTGTTCGCCCGCATGCGGCGGCGGGTGAAGGGTTTTCACTTCACCCTCACGCATGGCCGCCAGCAGGAGATCGAGACCCTTCTGGCCGCACAGGAGGTGGACATTGGATTCGGCACACTCATGGAAAAGACGGTGGCCAATATCGAGTCACGCGAGCTGCTCCGCCTGCCGATGGCCCTGCTGGTGCCAAAGCAGAGCGGCATCACCAAGGCCGAACAGATTTTTGACAAGGACCGCATCGACCTGCCACTTGTGGCCTTGGAGGCCAGAGACGTGGTGTCACGCTCGTTTCAGACCGCCCTGCGTCAGCGCGGCCTCGAATGGCTGCCCAGCCTTGAAGTCGGCAGCCTCGATCTTGTGCTGCGCTACGTCGTGGAAGGTTTCGGTGCAGGTCTGGTGTTGCGCCATCCGCGCATGGAGCTGCCCGCGAGCTTGAAGGCGCTCGCGCTGGATGATTTCCCACCGCTGTGCTTCGGGGCGCTTTGGACAGGACGCCTTTCGCCGCTGGGCGAGGCCTTCCTCGCGGAGGCGACCGCGCTGGCGGGTGAACTGGTTGGGTGATGCGGCCAGAAAGGTGATTTCACCTGAGACAACAATCGAATGAATAAGGTTCGCGCCTGTGCGTCGGAGGTGTGGATTATGAAAACCAAATCGTTCCTTCTGCTCGCCTCACTGACTGTTGCCGTTTCTCTCTCTTCCTGTGTCGATGGACCTTACGTCTCCGGCTATGGTTATGGCTCCGGGTATTCGTCCCGGCCTGGCTACTATGGCGGCGGCTACCACTCGCGCCCGGTAGTTTCGTACAACAGCTTTCACAGCTACAACTCACGACCTTACTCCTACTCCGGGTATTCCCGCCGCCCTACCGCTCCGTCCTTCACTTCGTTCTCCAGCGGCTCTGGTTCGCCCTCGCATCATTCCGGCCACGGTTATTCGCCTGCCTCGTCGGGTGGCCATTCACACCACTCCAGTGGCGGCTTTGGAAGTGGATTTGGCGGCGGCAGTTCTCATCATTCCAGTGGCGGCTCTTCGGGCGGCTTCGGCTCCCACGGCAGTCATTCCTCAGGCGGCAGCTCGCACGGCCATCCCGGCGGAGCACCCGGTCATTCCGGTGGCAGTCATCACAGTGGCGGCTATCATGGCATGCATTGATGGCGGAACGAGAACCGGGGAAACTTGATCAAGATAGCGCCCGGAGATCAGCTCCGGGCGTTCGTGTTTTGGGAGGGAGCCGACTCAATCCTTCGGCAGATGGCCAATGACACGTGGCTCTCCCGCGCCTTCCCACAGCATCAGGGCGGGACCCTTGTTTTCATCCGCGTCACCACAGTAAAACAGCCGCGGCTTGCCGCCCACCTCGGTGGCACAGAAACCGTCCACATGATCCAGGCCATCCGCGATCACCTCAGTTTTGTTCAGAGAGTAGGACATGGCCGCGAGTTGGGCTTTCGAGTCGGGAGAGTCTGCCGAGCTAGGTGAGTAGAGCGGTTTGGCGGGCAGCGGCGCGCGCATGATCGCGGCCATGTGGTGACCCCGCAGCCGTGCATAGATCCATTTTCCTGCGGGTGCCACATGCTGCACCCACATGCTGCCGCCGTTGGCTTCATCCGTGTTCATGATGCCCAGCGGGGCGATGCGTGCGCCCACGAGCGTTCCCAGCCGCTCAGTGCCGGTGTCATCCTCCACCTGAATGCCACCCTCCCACACATCGCCGTTGGTGACGAAAAACAGCCGACCGTCGTTGGAAAAAACACCACCGGTCGCGTCGCTGACACGGCGGCAGAAGATGGACAGAAAGGTGTGCTTGCCGCCCGGCTTGCGGCCATAGAAACTGCCCATGCTCGTCGCGTCGGCGGTTTCATTGCCGGTGACAAAAAGACAATCCGTCAGCGGTGTTCCCGGCACCGTCGCCACAAACAAATCCGTCGCATTTACCACAGGCGCGGTGGCGCAGACGTGCTTCACCGGCGTGGCAGCACCGGGAGTCCACACCCACACGCCACCCTTCGCCAGAAACAACGCTTCGCCCTCGCTGCCTGCGGCCACGCTTTCGATGCTCTCATCCTTCAGCTCCGCAGGCAAAGGCGCCTGGGTGATCCTCCCCGTGGCGACGTCCACCTGCATCAGCCCCAGGCCCCTGCCACCCAGACCCATCGTCACCGTCCCGCCGTCTTTCGAGAAAAACGCCTCATTCGCCATCCCGGTTTGCAGTGAAAGTGTCAGCGCAAATGAAGCACTGATAAGAAGGACCGGAAGTCGGGAGATGCTCATGGCGCACGGGTTAAGTCAGCCTGACGGCAAGTCAACGCGCATCGGGTGTCGTGGCGGTGCCAATTTTGACCGCCCGTGAAAATCCTGAAATAAAACCGCCGCCGGCGCATCTTATGAAGCGTTCATCATTTACATCCATCCCAGCCATGAAAAAAGCCATTCTACTCGCCCTCGCCGCCGTCACGAGTCTTGCCCTCGCCAGTGATTTCCCCAAAGGCAGCCCGGAGTTCAAAGACAGCAGCACTTATGCCCTGAGTGCCGCTAAAAAGTCCGGTAAGCCGGTCGTCATGGTCTTTTCCGCCGCCTGGTGCGGCCCCTGCCAGACCATGAAAAAGGAGGTCTATCCCAGCGCAGCAGTGAAGGCCTTCCACGACAAATTCATCTGGGCCTACCTCGACATTGATGATGAGCGCAACGAACGCGTCAGCAAAAAATTTGGCGTCAGCAGCATTCCCCACATCGAATTCCTCGATGCTCAGGGCAAGGAGATCGACAAACAGATCGGCAGCAATTCTCCTGAGGACTTCGCCAAGACGCTCGAAAGCGTGCTGGCCAAGGTGAAGAAGTCTTAGCTTGGGCGAGGCGGAGCCGGGGGTATCCCGGCTCCTCAGATCTGCGAATACGCCGTCGGCACCAGGACAATGTTCGTGATGCGTGACACGATCTCCTTGTCCGTGAATCCAGGCGTGGTCTTCAGCTTGGTCCACTCAGGATCGACTCGGAAGGTATTCCACGCCTGATCCTTCGCGGCGGTGTCATTGAAGCTCAGCATGTAGGTCAGGTTCGGCATCAGTGGGCCGAGGATGGTTTCGCCGAAGAAGACGGCGTTGAGACCGCTGCGCTTGAAGATCGCCAGTTCGCCGATGTTAAACATCTCGATCTTCTTCTTTGCCGTCTTCTCACTGGGGCTCTCATAGATGCGCAATTGGTACACCTGGCCACCCTTCGTCGGCACCGCCATGGCGGGCATGCCGCTGATGCCCTGCGTCAGCCAGCTCTCGACGCGCTCGTAAACGACATCCGTTGCGGGCGCGTCGAGGTAGGCTAAACCCTTTTGCTGCAAGGCGGTGTCCGCCAGCAGTTCAGCACTCTTCACGAGTTGATCGAGCGAGCTGTAGCGTAGCACCACATACACCACAGGCGTCGCTTCCGCCTTCTCTGGCAGGAACACCCCCACATGGCTCACGCCCAGGCGGTTCAGCGCCGGAATCGCCGCATCCTTCAGATAGGCTTCCAGCACGACCTGCTTCTCCGGGCTCTTAAGCGCGTACTTCCGAATTTCAAAATACTCTCGCACAGCGCTGCCCGACGGCTCGGCAGCATGCAGGTTTTCGATGGCACCGACGAGCCCGCTGGCGGCCACGGTGGATTTGAGGAAGGTACTTCGGGTCATAAAAATGGGGAGTGAATGGAACGGCGATGCTGACGAACGAGCACCGCAACGTCAAACTCTTAAAATCGAGCTTATTTCAGCCCACCTTCGCCAGCGCACCCGCTAGCACCGCATAGCACTTCTTCGCCGCCGCCATCGGCTCATACCCTGGCTTGCTAAAAATCTGCCCGCTCACCTCCACCACCACGGGGCCGGCATAGCCGTGCTTTTTGAGCGCCGTAAAATACTTCACGTAATCCGTCTTTCCCTCGCCCGGCAGCAGGAACTGAAACTTCGCCGCATCACCTGTCCCGTCTTTGACGTGAATGAACTTCGTGCGTGGCAGCAGCAGCTTCATGCTCTCCTCCATGTCGATGCCCTGCAGTTCAAAGTGGCTGTAGTCATACGTCACTTGAATCGCCGGAGACTTCACCTGCTCCAGCAGCCACAGCAGTCGCTCTGGTGAGTTTACCGCACTGCCCACATGAGCCTTGATCGCAATGGTCGTCTTCTCCTTCTCCGCTATCTCGGCCCAGGCCTGCAGCTTCTCCACCATGCCCGCCTTCTGCTGCTCCCACGTCGCCGGTTTGCCACCGCACACCGTCTCGATGATCGGCGGCTGCGCGGCATTCATATCCCGCGCCACCTGCGCCGCATCCTTGATGCCTCGCAGGTTTAGCGCATGCGCCTTGTCATCCGCCGTCAGGCTCAGGTTCACCATCAGGCAGGGCGCATCCAGCTTCAGCGCCGCGAGCTGCTTCACCGCCTCCGCCCGTGCCTCCGTCGTAAACACCTTCGGCTCCGTCGGAAACCCCGCATTCAGCGCCAGCTCCACATTCCTATAGCCGATCTCCGCACAAGTTTTCAGCGCCTCACTCAAAGACAGCGTCTTCATCCCATACAAACTGAAACCCAGGCTGACACCCCCCGGCGCAGCCGCGCGTGCAAAAGATGGCAGGGCGGCAAACCCCAAGGCAGTGTGAAGAAAATGGCGGCGTGTAGGCATGATGAAGCGGGGTTGAACTTGTCTCATAAACTACCGGGCTCCGCCTTCCTTGCATGAGAAGTTTCACCCTCCGCGCCACGAATCCCTGAGAGAGGAATGCAGCCGCCGCGTTCTCACGCCCCACCATGACACGCCCCTTCCACCACCTCGCATTCTGGGCCCTCACGCTCCTCTCACTTCCCGCGGCCGCAGCAGCCGCCGCGCCAAAGACGCTGAACGTCCTCTTCATCGGCAACAGCTTCACCGCCCGCCACAATCTCTCCACTGTCGTCAAAGCCATGGCAGAGGCCGGCAACCCAGGCCTCACCTTCAATCGCACCGACGTCATCTATGGCGGCCGCACCCTCAAAGACCACTGGCGCCTCGGCACACAAAACATCGTCAAGCAGTCCATCCTCACCGAAGCCGAGGAGAAAGGCACCATCGCCGCCCTCGAAAAAGACGCCGCAGATCCCAAGGATAAGTACGCCAAAAGCGCCCTCGCACGCCATGCCGAATTGCTCGCCAAGCTCGAGGCCAATCGCAAGCCCTGGGACATCATCGTTCTCCAGTCCTATCGCGATGACATCGAAGGCGACCCCACACTCTATGCCGAATACGCCCCCAAGTTCGCCGCACTCGCCAAAGCCCAGGGCGCACGCGTCATCCTCTACGAGACCACGCCCAACACGCAAAACCCCCAGCCCCTGACCAAGGTCCCCGATCCCGCACCCATCCTGGCCAAAGAGCGCGCCATCGCCGCACTGGCAAAACGCATCGATGCCTCCGTTGCCCCCATGGCTCTCGTCGCTCTGCGTTGCCAGACGCAGCGTCCGGATCTCGCCCTGCGCTTTATCAATGACGCCCATCTCAATCAGACCATGTCCTACCTCACCGCATGCACCTTGTATGCCGCCATCTTCAATCAAAGCCCCGTCGGCCTCCCCATCGACTCCGTCACCGACATCCGCACCATGGAAACTCCCACTCACGACAAAACCAAGGACCGCGATGGCGGTCCCATCACCCGCAAATTCTCCGACAAAGACCGCGCCGACCTCCAGCGCATCGCTTGGGAAGCCTGGTCCGAATTTCAGAATCTGCCGTGATTATTCGCCCGAGTTCCCGGCGTACTTCACTCACCCATGCTTCGTTCGCTTCATGACGCAGCCATAAAGACCCTGCAGCAGCTGCCTTGCGCGCTCTGCCTAGCCCTGTGCATCGCTGTGACTCTTCCCGCCGCCGAAACCGTTCCTGCCATGCCGTCACCCGAAGACGACGGTGCCATTCCTCGCGTGGTGAACATGGAAGTATTCGAAGCTCTCGTCACAAACTCCCCCTTCACCCGCTCACTCGGCGTTTCCGACTCCCTCATCCTCACCGGCGTCGCCCATTTCGAGACAGACACCTTCGCCACCCTTCTCGACACCAAAACCTTCGAATCTCATGTCGTCTCCAAAACACCCAATTTCCAAGGCTGGCAGCTCATCGGCGTCGGCGGCAGTTCCGCCGAGATCCAGACCTGGTCCGCCAAAATCCAGATCCCCGGCGGCGAAGTCATTTCCGTCCGCTACCAAAAGCCCCCGCCCAAACCCGCCCGCACCAAATCCGGCGGCAGCACTGGCGGCCCCGGCGGTAGCTCTCCGCCCTTGACCAGTTCCCAGCTGAGCGAGGCGAAAACCGCCGCCGTAAATTACAAAGAAGGCTTTTCCTCCGACGGCTACCCCAAAGCCCCGCCCCCCGAGATGGTCGCCAAACTCGGGCGCCTCAGCACCTCCCAGCGCGAGACCATCAACCAGCAAATGCTCGGCCTCCGCAACCAAGGCCTCGGCCTCGACGACCGCCGCAAAATCTACGAAGGCTTGGTGGATCGGTCTCTGCAAGGACGATAGTCCACAACCGCCATGAACGCCTGTCGGCGAGGCGCGGCAGGAATAGCACTTGGTTAAGACGCTATCTCGTTCTCACCATCGGCTCTTCAGCACCAAAGGTGCGGCCTATCGCAGCCCAGGGCATGCCGAGCCTAAGCGAGGCCGCCCTGGGTCAATGTCCGCTTCCCGGGAAGCAAACCCACCGCCCTCTTCCCACGCCGCGTCCACCAGCAGCGTCTTCACCGTACCATCGCTGCTGCCTGTGTTTCCCACGCTTCCACAGCCTGCAATCCTTGTCCCATAACTGAGCGCCCTTCAGACCAGGCAGCTTATGGATCACAGATGGACACATCTTTATTCAGAGTCCTCGCAGCTTCGCTGAGCCCTCCTCACTTCCCCAGCGCCTCCGCCGCCGCATTTTGAAACGCCTCGCGCACCGGACTGGCGTCGCTGTTGGGGAAGTTCGCGCGCTGCACCATCAGCACATAAATAAGCCCCTTCTTCGGATCAATCCACGCCTGCGTCCCCCACGCACCTCCATGACCATAGGTGCCCGGCGAAAGCATTGCCGCCAGCCCCTTATGCGGCTCCTTCAGCACACAGGTGCCGATGCCCCAGCCGTAGTTCTTGCCGTGACTGCCGAACTCCGCTTTCTGGAAAAAGCCGCAGGGCAGATCGCCCGTGTGCACAGACGAGAGAATCTTCACCGCCTCGGGACTCAGGATGCGTTTGCCATCCAACGTGCCACCATTGAGCAGCATCTGGCAAAAGCGTGCGTAATCCTTCGCGCAGGAATACAGGCCGCCATTGCCCTGGGGTGGCCGCCCGCGTTTCCCGAAGTCACCGCGTGGCGGCACCGCTTCCAGTTTGCCGGTGTCCTTGTTCTTCGCGTAGCCCGTGGCCATCTCCCCCCACTGCGCATCCGTCGGATAAAAAGTCGTGTTCGTCATGCCCAGCGGATCAAACAAGCGCTTCTGCAAAAATTCGTCGAACGTCATCCCGCTGATCACCTCCACGATGCGTGCCGCCGCATTGATGCCGGACTGGCAGTACTGCCATTTTTCGCCCGGCTCATACTGCATCGGCGTCGCCAGCCAGATGGGCACCAGATCCGCCAGCGTGTGTGCCTCCTGCGCCTTGGCACCGCCCGCCTCCCCCAGCCCCGAGGTATGCGTCAAAATCTGCGTGATCGTGAGATTCGCCGCTTTGCCCGCAGGCGTTTTCAGCCCCGCAAATTCCGGCAGATACTTCGCCACCGGGTCCGCGATATTAAGCTTCCCCTCGTCCTGCAGCATCATGATCGCCGCGCCCGTGACTGGTTTTGTCATCGAGGCAATCCAGCACATCGTGTCCACGCTCATCGCCTTCTGCTTTTCCATGTCCGCCATCCCGTTCGCTTCCAGATGCACCACCCCATTCTTCTTCGCCACCACCGTCACCACCCCCGCCACTTCACCCTTGGCGATCATCTCCCCCATCGCCTCCCCAATGCCAGGAAGTTTGGGTGTGTCGGCGAAGGCGATCGACGAAAAGACAAAAGAAAGAAGAAGCGTGCGCATGGTGGAGAGAACTATCGAACGCAGCTACGGCACCAATGTTGCTGGCTCGGGGTCGAATCTGGCCGGTAGTGGGTTCGCCGGTTCGGAAGCAGGGTTGTCTTTCCCATCCTCTATGGCACACTTGTGCTTATGACTTTGACCATGCCACTGCCAGCCGCCTTGGAGCAGAAGTTGAAACCGCAAAATGCAAAACTGCATTTTGCAGTGGGAGCCTTTGCCGCAGAAGAAGTCACCCTGGGCCAGGCGGCGGACATTGCGGGTATTTCTCAGACCGAATTCATGCGCGAGCTTTCACGCCGTCGCATTCCCATGCATTACGAGCAGGAGGAGTTTGCCGAAGATCTTGTCACCATCGCCAAGCTGAACGAAAAACTCGACCATGCTCGTCATCAGTGACACCTCGCCATTGACAGCGCTGTTGCTCGCGAAACGGGAGCTGTTACTGCGGCAGCTTTTCGAACGTGTGGTGATACCGCCTGCCGTGGAAAGTGAGCTTCATCGTGTTCATTCCAGCCTTCCAGATTGGATCGAGGTTATTGCGCCTCAAACCATCCCGCTGAGCGTGTCCGATGCAGGGCTTGATCCTGGCGAAACAGAGGCCATTGCGCTCGCCTTGGAACTGCACCCAGATGCGGTGCTCATGGATGAGCGTCTGGGCAGGCGTCTGGCTGTTCGTCATGGTTTGGCAGTGACTGGACTGCTTGGCTTTCTGGTTTTCGCAAAGCATCAGAAATTGATCGATGCCGTAGCTCCTGCGATTCAGGAACTGCAGGCTCTAGGAAACTGCTGGTTTAGTCACGATTTGCTCAAGGAGGTCTGCCATTCGGCAGGGGAAGTCTGGGAATAAAGCCAGGCGCTAGGACGCCCGCTGGGCAAGCTACCCAAACAGCACCATCTGCCCCGCGTCCTCATCACTCACGGCTTTCTTCCGCACCTTCGCCGGCACACTCGTCGCCACCGGCACCTCCTTCACACTCTCCGCAGGCTGATGCCCCGCCTCTAGCTGCTGCAGCACTTCCTTCGCACGCTCAATGACGCCCTCCGGCAAACCCGCCAGCCGCGCCACCTGGATGCCATAACTCTTCTCCGCGCAGCCCGGCATGATCTTGCGCAGAAAGATGATCTGCTGGTTCCACTCCTTCACCGCCACATTGTAGTTCTTCACCGCACTGCGGCTTTGCGCTAGCGCCGTGATCTCATGGTAGTGCGTCGCAAACAAAGCCCGCGCGCCCACCTTGTCATGAATGTGCTCCGCCACGCTCCACGCAATGCTGAGCCCGTCGAACGTTGACGTCCCGCGCCCGATTTCATCCAAGATCACCAGACTCCGCTCAGTCGCATTATTCAAAATCAGCGCCGTCTCGTTCATCTCCACCATGAACGTACTCTGCCCGCGCGCCAGATCATCACTCGCGCCGATGCGCGTGAAGATGCGATCCACCAGCCCCACCTCAGCGCTCAGCACCGGCAGGTAGCTCCCGATCTGCGCCATCAGCGTCAGCAGCGCCGTCATGCGCAGATAGGTGCTCTTCCCCGCCATGTTCGGCCCCGTGATCAAAATCAAGCGGCTCTCCTCCGGCTCCAGCGTGATGTCATTCGGCACAAACCGTTCACCACTCGTCAGGTTCTGGTCCAGCACCGGATGCCGCCCGTCGCGGATGAATAAATTCCGCGTCTCATTCAGCACCGGCCGCGTGTAGTTAAACAACCGCGCCGTTTCCGCCAGCGAACCCAGCGCATCCAGAATCGCAATCGTCTCCGCCGTCTCCTGAATGTGCGCCAGATGCTCCAGCACCCGGCCACGCAGCCCCAGAAACTCCTCATACTCCAGCGCCTTGCTCCGCTCCTCACTGCCGAGGATCTTGTCCTCCATCCGCTTCAGCTCATCGGTGATGTAGCGCTCGCCATTCATCGTCGTTTGCTTGCGATGATAGTCCGTCGGCACACTGCCCACGTTCGCCTTCGTGATCTCAATGAAGTACCCAAACACCGCATTGTATTTAATTTTGAGACTCTTGATCCCCGTCCGCTCGATCTCACGCTGCTGCAAATCCGCGATCCATTGCCGCCCCAGCGTCGAAGCCGCCCGCAGCTCATCCAGCGCAGGCAGATACCCCTCGCGAAACACACCACCCTCCTTGATCTGCATCGGCGGCTCATCCGCAATCGCCCGCTGAATCTCCTGCGAAATCCCCGTCAGATCATGCAGCCGCCCCAGCAGGAGAGGGATCATCTTGATCCCTCCTTCAGGAAGCGACTCGGCATCAGCCTCCTCCACAATGAGCTGCTCCAGCGCCGCCCGCAAAGCCGGCACCACTTCTAGCGAAGACGCCAGCATCAGCAAATCCCGCCCGTTCCCGCTGCCCTGGCTCAGTCTTGAACTCGTGCGCTCCAAATCCCGCACCTCCTTCAGCAGCGTGCGGATCTGGCTGAACAGCATCGATTCATCCAGCAGCGCCGCCACCATGTCCTGCCGCTGCGTCAGCGTCTCCAGATCGCGCAGCGGATGCAGCACCCAGTGCCGCAGCTTGCGCGCGCCCATCGGTGTGCACGTCCGGTCCAGCGCACTCAGCAGCGTATGCGCATTGCCACCCCGCGCCGTCACCAGCTCCAGATGACTCTGGCTCGCCGCATCAATCAGCACCACATCGCTGATCTGCGCATACCGCAGCCGCTGGATATGATCCACACTGCGCCGCAGTTGAAACTGCAAATACTGCAAAATACACCCCGCAGCACCAATCGCAGCCGTCAGTCCCTGACAGCCAAAACCATCCAGCGACTGCACTTTAAAATGCTGCGTCAGACTGTGCTGCGCCTGATCGATCAAAAACAAATAACTCTCAATCGCCTGCGCACAGCTCGGACTGCCAAGAGCCGCGATCAAATCCCCCTGCTCCTCGCTGTACAGCAGCTCACTCGCCTGCAGTCGCTCCAGCTCATCCGCCAGCTCAGTCACGTCCTTGAACTCAGCCACTTCAAATTCACCCGTGGTGTGGTCCACATACGCCAGCCCCAGTTTCTTCCCCTCACGAAACACCGCCGCCAGATAGTTCGAGCGGTTCGAGTCCAGCAAATTGAGATCATTGATCGTCCCCGCGCTCAGCACCTGCGACACCGCACGCTCCACGATCTTCCCCGGCACCGGATCCGTCGTCTGCTCCGCGATCGCCACCCGCTTCCCCGCCTTGATCAGCTTGGCGATGTACCCCTGCGATGAATGATGCGGCACCCCGCACATCGGCACCCCGTTGCGCTTCGTCAGCGCCACATTCAGGATCGGCGAGGCCGTCTTCGCATCCTCAAAGAACAGCTCATAAAAATCGCCGAGGCGGAAAAACAGCAGCACGTCCTCCGGCAGCTCACGCCGGATGGCGAGGTACTGCTTCATCATGGGAGTGGTGCTGGCGTCGGACATGGGCTGGGCAAGGAGTCAAGAGGTTGCACGGGAGGTCAAGATGGAGCAATCACGAATGACGAATTCGGAGCCAGCCAAGCGCAGGCCTCGCCTGCCAAACACTGAAGATTTCAGTGTAAACAAGAGTGTGCTTGATCCGAGTCGCCATGTTGCCAAATTCAGCGCATTATGACCCAGCCCCAACGCGAAGCCCTGTTCGACATTCTTAGCCTTTCGATTTATGCCGATGCCCACATCTCTTTGACCGAAGAGCGTCTGCTTGAGTCCGCCTTCGTCGCTGAAGGCTGGGATTCCGAATACCCCAAAAGCCTCTTCATCGACGAATCCCTCGCCCGTGCCCGCGAGGCCGCAGACAGTGACGACGCCATGTTTGATTACATCAATGAAAAGGCCCAGGCCTTCAGCACCAAGACCAGCCAGAAGGAAGTCCTCGGCGTGGTAAAAAACATCCTCAAGAGCGACGGCGAAACGCCGGAGGAGAACGAGTTTTACAGCCTGCTGGTGCAGGCGCTGCCCAAGGTGGGCAAATAAGCGCGGCTTACTTCAGCACCGGTTCGCCGAGGTGTTTTTTGAAGAAAGCGGTGGCGATATCGACCGTCTCCGCACACCACGGATCGCTCATCCAAAACGGATGCGGCGCTTCCTTGAGCGTATGCACGGCGGTTTCAATGCCGAGCGCCTTCAGCTTTTCCATCATCTCGGCACGCCCGACTTTGAGCGAGTCTTTTTCACCTTCGATGAAGATCGTGGGCGGTACACCGGCGCGCACGTGATTGATGGGCGAGGCGGTTTGGTACACCTCTGGTTTCTCCATGGCATTGCCGCCAAAGAAGAGGATCGCGCTCTCATTCGCTTTGAAGTAGTTGGAGTCCACCAGGTTCTGCGTGGCGGCCATGACGATGCATGCCTTGAGCGCGCTGGATTGCTCTTTGAACGGGCCTGCCCCTTCAAACTCAGCGAGCCCCGTCGTCATCGCGGTCAGGCCGGAGAGATGCCCCCCAGCGGAGCCGCCCATGCAGCCGATGCGCTCGGGGTCGATCTTCAGCTCCTGCGCATGCGCCCGCAGACAGCGCAGCGCCGCTTTGCAGTCGTGCAAAGCCGCCGGGTATTTGGCTTCGGTGGAAAGGCGGTAGCTCACCAGCGCGGTTACGAAGCCGCGCTGGGCCAGACGTTCCATCATCGGCTTGTCGGCCTCCACCTGGCGGGCCTTCCAGCCGCCGCCATGAATGTCGAGGATGCACGGCCACATTCCCGCCGCGTCAGGCACATACACGTACAGCTCGACGGTGTGCTCAGGAAACTTCGCGACTTCGAAGGTCTTCAGCGTGAAGCCGGTCGGGGTCTGCGGTTTGAGCGCTTTCCACTTGGGGCCGTTGCGTCCGGGTTTTGCCACCGCCGGTTTGGGAGTGGGCGCGGGATCGGCCGCATGGAGCGCACCCAGTGCGAGGGAAAGAACAAGGCAGAGAGAAAAACGCAAATGCATGGCCATGCATAACGCCTGCCAGTCATTCGATCCTTGCGTTATTTCTTCGCTTTCGGCACCGTGCCCAGCACCTCCGGGCGTTCGGAGGCTTTTCGCAGTGTTTTCTTTTTCGGGGGCGGAGCCCCAGGATCAAAGGTTTCACCACCGATCACCTTCGCGCCACTGTTGGTCATCACCAAGGAAGGACGGTCACCTTCCGGATCTCGGTAGTAGGTGCGCTGGTGGATCTTGCCATCCGGGTTGACCACCGCGTGGCAGAAAATGTGCGGCTGGGCCAGGAACAAAATGTGCAGCTTGTTGTGCACGTCGATGCTGATCTGCGGCTGCACCGCCATCATCGCAGGTCCCAGCAGAAAGGTGGCGATGTAAGCGCCGCTGCGATCATCGGTGATGCGGCAGTACAGCTGCAGATCGTCGAGTTCGCGAAACAGGATGACCTGGTAGCGTCGTGCACGCCCGGCGTTGGGGAACCCCTGCGGCACCCCAAACGGCTGGTCGAACATGTTCGGCTTGGAATCGGTGATGGTCATGCGCACCTTGTTGGACGTGTAGAACTGGCCGGAGATGGGATGCAGCACGTTTGCCACCATGTTAAAGGTGCCGAGATCAGCGGTGGAGTAGCCGCCAGAAATTTCGACCTTGTGCTTGGTCGTGCCGCCTGCCCTCAGGGGGATGGGCTCCTCTGAACCAATGCCCACCGGGGAGAGCCTACGACCGCTGGTCTCGGTGATTTCAAACTGCAGCCAGTCACGCGAGCCATGACCGCCCACGATCACATCGGCACCGGAACGGTTGGTGACCGTCACCTCCGCCACGACCGGCTCGCCCGTGAGGAACTGATTTTTTAGCAGTGTGAGATTGGTGACATACTGCGCACGGGCCTGGCCGCAGCAGAGGCAAAGGATCAGCAGTAGCAGGAGACGGTTCATAAACTTCAAGGCTTGGGTTTGGCAGAAACAGTACGGGTGGCTGGAGCGGCGCTGGTGGCGGTGCGGAAGCCGCGCGCGAGTGTAGCCTCATTTGCGGATTCTGGAAAGCGTCTGTCGGTGAGAAGCTGATCGTTGCTCTTCAGCCCGAAGTGGCCGCCACGCACGACGGGCACCTTGATGTCGATGTAGTCCGGGTGCGATGGCCATTCGCCGGACGTGGTCTCACCCGCCGTCCATTCGCTGACGTTGCCGGCCATGTCACACACCCCGTAAGGGCTGACATCCTGCGTGGTCCGGGTGATCGGCGCCCAGAGATTGTACCCGTCGAGCTTGCCACCCCTGCCCTTCGGCGAGGCATCGTAATCATCGCCCAGATTGGCCGCTTTGCTGTTGGGCTGGTTGCCCCAGGGGTAGATCAGGCCGTGCTCGCCACGCGCGGCTTTCTCCCACTCCTGCTCGGTCGGCAGGCGCTGGCCGTTCCACTTGGCAAAGGCGTACGCATCCCACCAGTCCACCTGGGAGACGGGTGTGTTCAGCGTGATGCTCTCGCCATTGAAGGTCGTGCCCGCTTTGGCGGCCGCATAGTACTGGCCCCACTTCACCGGTTCGTGGCTGGTTTTGGTTTTGGGCTGCAACGAATGATCAAAGGCCCCCCGCGCGGAGGTTTTCAGCGCCTTCAGGAATTCAGCATACTGGCCGATGGTCACCTCGTGCTTGCTGATCCAGAAGTCGGGCAATTTGATCTTCTCGTTTTTTTGGTACACAAAAGTCCCCGCCGGGATGCGCACCATCTCGATGGGGAGCGCGGAAGCATTGGCGGTCGGCGGCGTGTTTTGGCCGTTCATCAGAGCGCCCAGACCCGCCACCACCACGAGGATGAGGACGATCATCACCCACACCCACCAGGGTTTGGTGCCGTTCACATCGACCGGCAGCGACTCCGCCTCAATCTTTCGCACGATGCTGCGCTCGCGCATGTCGTCACGTACATCGTCCAGGGCGTGCAGCAGGCCGTTCCAGTCGTGGCTGGCATCTGCCAGCGACTGCAGCAGGCCGCGCGCCTTGCCCTCGGCGGCCACGGGGCGCATCAGGTCGAGAAACGCTTTCACATCCGCCTGCGCATCCCGCTTTTTGGCCACCGCCGGGCGGAAGAAATTCACAATGCTGGCCTGATGGTCCGCATCGATGTAAATGTCCCGCGGCATGATGCTGCGATGGTGGTAGCCCCGCTCCGTGGCGAACTGCATGGCCTCCGCCACCCCAAACAGCACTTCGGCCAGACGGCGTTCGCTTAGCATTTCATCCGTCAGCTCGATTTCGGACAAACTGCGGCCACGCGGCAGCTCGCGGGTGTAAAACAGCCAGCCATTCGTTTCGCCCGCCTCGTACAGCGGCGCGATGCGTGGGTGCATCAGCGAGGCCTTCACGCGTTCACGTTCCTTGAATTTCGCGACGATTTCCGGCTTCTGCAGATTCTCCGGTTTCAGCAGCACCAGCGCCACCGGGCGTTGTACCGTGATCTGTAGCGCCCGGTACGTTTCCGCCTCCGATTCGATGTAGAGCCGCTCCAGCACCTGGTAGTTCCCCAGCACCGTTCCCGGCACCATCACAGGCGGCGGTTCATTGGACTCGACCGGCAGCGAAAGCAGCGCACGCACCCGCTCCAGCAGCTTCTCCGGCGTGTAGGGCGCGTCTTTCAGCACCAGGCCATCGGCGATCTGGTCTTCAAATCCGGTCAGATCATAGCGCGTGCAGAACAGCACGCGTACCTGCGGGAACCGCGCACGCACCGTGTCACGCAGCGCAAAGCCAGTTTCCTGCGAGGGGAAGATCGCTTCCGTCACGAGGATGTCGAGCGAGTCGGCCTTAGCGATCCACGCGGCCGCGAGCGCCGGGTCGGGGAAATCCACCACCGCGTAGCCAGGGAGGTTGTCCCTCAGCCAGGTGGTGCGTGGGCCGCGCAGTGCGGCATTGGAATCAACAAACAAAAGAGTCATGCAGGCGTGTCAGTGGCGATCATTTTCCCATCGGCGGGAGCAGCGGATTCACCCCCCCAGGCGCGGCGCCGGGTGCGGATCCGAACTCCAGGAGATCGCGGGGCTCGGCAGCCACATCCTGGAGTTTGTTGTTGTAGTAGAGCCGCAGCATGTACCCGTAGTAAGTGCGGCGTCCATGCTGCTGGATTTCGGCAGGGGAAAGTGCGGGCAGGTGATAAACGACATCCAGCAGCTCCTCGCCGGTGCCGTTCCAGTCCACCGGTGCGGACTGCCAGGTTTCCACCGGTTCAGGCGCGATGGTCAGCGCCACCTTGGCGTTGTTCACCCGGTCAAAAAAGAACACCTCAAGATTCAGCTCCTGTGAGTTGATCGGACGATTGCCCGCCCGGGCGATGGGTACCCGCAGCACGTAGCGTTCGCCGGCGTTGACCGTGAAATCACGCCCCACATGGCACGCGCCGAGGCGCAGAAACTTTTCGCTCTCAGCCCCAGAAGCGGCGGACAGCCCCGGTGCCGTCACCGCTGCAGAGCCCGAGCCCAGCCGCCGTGCGGCGAGTTCAAAATAACTGCCCGCCTTCGTGGCACCGAGCAGTTGAATGCGCCGCCAGGAGTCCGTAGCCTTGGCCGTGAGCCCCATCTGTTCGTAGGTCTGCGCCATCTCGGCTATGATCGCCGGATGGTCCGGGTTCAGTTCATCCGCCTTTCGCAGCAGTTCCAGCGCTTGCTGCATGTCGCTCATGCCACGGATTTCCTTGGCTGCACTGATCACATAATTCACGTCACGCAGCAGCGCCGTGGCGGGATCCGGTTTGATACCGAACCCGGGTGGAGTCGTCATCGCGGACCCCGGCGCAGGAGCGGGCGTGCGGGGAGCTGAAGGAGAAGTGGCGGTCTGCGGTACCATTGCCATGCCGGGCGTTGGCACGAGCGGCGCGGTGGCTGCGGGAGCAGCCTGCGGAATGGAAGTAGGGGCAGGCACTGGCGTTGCTCCTTCGGTCCTGCTGAATGAGCCAATCGGAGGCGGCGCATTGGAAGTGGGTGCTGCAATGGACGGTGCCGACATCAGCGACCCCGGCAGTGGCGGCGCACTGGCACTCGGCGCAGGCATCGCGAACTGGCCGATCTCCGGCACCCCGCTCGATACAGGTGTGGGCAGCGGCTGGGCAACTGCCATCGGCCCGACTGCCGCTGCCGGGTCCTGGGTGGTGGTGAGCAGTTTCAGCGCAAGGCTCATCTGCACCACCGCTAGTACGCACAGTGTTCCCCAGGCGAGCGCTGAGGAACGATCGCGTTCGGAAGTCAGAATGGTGGAGGAAGGAGTCACTGGTTGCTGAAAAAGACGCTCATGGTACGATTTGGGCCTCCTAGTGTCAATGCTTCAGGGTTCTTCGTTCAAAATGCCGGAAGGTCACTCCCTGCCGTTGTTTTCTCATGCCATTGAAACGTCGCCGCACTATCGTCCGTGCGAATTTTCCTTCACGCCCGCCAAAATAGCGGCACAACTGTGCCATCGCGAAGGCCTCGTCTGGATGGATTCCTCCCTGGAGACCCCCGGAGCCATCTCAGTGCTTACCGCCGAGCCCGTGGCTGTTTTGCGTGGCCACATCGATCAGGATTGGGAAAAAGTGCGCGACGCCCTCCGCATCCCCCGCGCCTCAGCCGGCGGTCTCTACGGCTGGGTCGGTTATGACGGCCATTTCGTCTTCGGCATCTACCCGCACGGCCTCGTCTATCATCACGACACTGCGCGGTGGTTCGAATTCGGCGACTTCAAGCTGCCCAGCCCCCCCGGCTCCCACTCCCAGCCCGGCTTCAGCGCCGCGCCCACGGGAGCGCGGGCACTCCTGCCCGCACCCGCTCCCCGCCTGCAATTCCAACCCGCCGTCACCAGCGCCGACTACATCCGCATGGTCCAGCGTGCGCAGGACTACATCACCGCCGGAGACATCTACCAGGTCAACCTCTCCTACCCCTGGCAGGCCCCCTGGCCGCAGGACGCGGATGCCCTCGCCCTCTATTTAAAACTCCGCGCCGTCTCCCCCGCGCCGCATGCCGCCTTCATGCAGCTCGTCGGCACCACCGTCCTCTCCGCCTCCCCCGAGCTCTTCCTCCGCATGCAGGGCTCCCGCATCGCCACCCGTCCCATTAAAGGTACCCGCCCACGCTTCACCAACGATCCCGCGCGCGACAGCGCCGCTGCGCGCGAACTCCCCGCTTCGGCCAAAGAACGCGCCGAACTCCTCATGATCACCGACCTCGAGCGCAACGACCTCGGCCAGGTCTGCGAATTCGGCAGCGTCGCCGTCCCCGAGCTCTGGCGCGTCGAAAGCTTCGCCCAGGTCTTCCACCTCGTCTCCACTGTCACCGGCACCCTCCGTCCCCACATCGATCACGTCGATGCCTTCCGCGCCTGCTTCCCCGGCGGCAGCATCACCGGCGCCCCCAAAAAACGCGCCAGCGAAATCATCACCGAACTCGAGCCCCACCCCCGCGGCCTCTACACCGGCGCCATCGGCTGGTTCGGCTTCGACGGCCGCAGCCAGTGGAACATCGCCATCCGCACCGCCGTGCAACAAGGCAACCAAATCACCTTCCACGTCGGCTCCGGCATCGTCGCCGACTCCATCCCCCAGCATGAGTACGAAGAAACCCTCCACAAGGCGGCAGGCATTCTCGCGGCGGCAGGCTAGCACTGCCGCGAATGCGCCAGCGTCTTGGAGTGCGGTCGCGCAGATGCACGGCGCAAGCCTGCATCGAAGCTACCGCTTTCGCGGGGTAAAGAGCGTGCTTTAACCTCAGCCCATCCTCCGCCCTCCGAACACGAACAAATCACCATCCCCCCAAACACTCTTCCGTTCCTTCCGTCCATTCTGTCCTTCAGACGCCACTCAATACTTTCATAGGCCTCTTCATTCGCAAAGCCCTGATGAAGCCATGCCTCCCACGCTCTGCGAAAATGAGCCAGCACCTGGACAGTTCGGTGCTGGTAGCTTCGCTCATCCCAGATGATCCTGCCCTTGCTACCTGGAACCATATCTGAGTTGTCCTTCGAGTTTCCTTTGGGTACTTTTAACAGGGAAATGGGGTCAGTGTGGAATGGCACTTACTTAACGGGGTTGATGGACGTTTTTTTGGACCGGATATTTGTGTTGGTACGAAGGCGGATTAAGATCGAAGATGAAGTTGCTGACGTGCTTTTTC
>Ga0114968_10001223_pt1 | contig 19582 bp, 28 predicted proteins | sample M_130807_EF_Meta_FD_87020 | JGI IMG/M metagenome (GOLD analysis project Ga0114968, IMG submission 87020) | Freshwater microbial communities from Lake Montjoie, Canada to study carbon cycling - M_130807_EF_MetaG | ecosystem: Environmental > Aquatic > Freshwater > Lake | place: Lake Montjoie...
ACCCCGTTGCCTTCCTCAATGAGGGTCAGCATTTGTGCTTCCTTGCGTTGAATAATGTCTCTAACTTGCTGCCTCGCCTCGTCACGCTCACGCAAAGCATCAACGAGTTGATTGTTGAGGCTCCTGATCGTTTCGTTCAGGTATTCACGCTCTTCGTCGCTCATTTTTCTTCTCCTGTTCCTTTGACTTCCCATCCGTTTGCCACCACATAGTACCACAAGGCTCGGGCAAGATCGATGTGAAGGTGTTGCTTCTCATGCTCCCGAATGGGAATGGAAATTGGATTTCCGTCCGTTCCAATTATCACGGGGTTCATGTTGCTGCTTGCGGAGATCATCACATACTCCTTCTGCTCCGACTTGGGCAGATACCAAAAGACAAGCCATGGCTGACCTGTACGCTGACCCATAGGAGGGAATCCACGACCGCCGATGTTCACCCACTTCATGGGACATCCTCCCAAAGATTGAAAACGAGGTCATCCCATATTCCCCGTGCAGTATCCTTCATGAGGGTCACGGGCTGATTGGCGAACAGCGTGTACTTGTTCGCTGCCCACAGGGGCATGGACTGATTGATGGGATGAAAGCACACGACAACGCACCCATCGTCCCATGCAAACTCAACCGTGCCGATGGCAGGGTGGCGCAGGGAAGCACGGGAGCGGACATCATTGGAGATGGTCTTCACGATTGGCATACGATCAGTATAGTCCAAAAACGGGATGGTGTCAAGGTCTTTTCGTGCGCCGTAAATAATCGATTCCCCGCATCAACCCCTCCACCGAATCTCCAAAGTGTCCCAAACCGATGTTACAGGTCTGACAGATCCAACCACGAAACTCCTCGGTTGCATAGTCATGGTCAAGGCACCATCCTCGGCAGATGGGTTCGGTACTCGGGTCTCGTCCACAGCACTCGCATAGAGAAGGCTTGGGTGGGGCAGTCCTCTTCAACTTGGCGACCACCTTGGTGTTCTTCTTCAGGCATACCTTGCAGACGGGGTGACGCTTGAGGGCATCCCTTCTACCCTTGTCGCGGTAGTACTCGCTGACAGGCTTTCTCTCGCGGCACTTGTTGCAGACGCGATATTGGATTTCTTCCTCGGGACTGTCGCTGCTCAATCAAACACCTTCTGCTCCACAATTTGGAGATGGTTCGTTCGAATGGATTCATATGTCTCAACCTCGGTCATGATGAGGGCAATGCTTCCCATGAATCCGACACCAAAGACAATCACCATGAAGATCACCCATATGGTGTCCAATATATCGGTATCGATTCTTGTATGAGAATTCATGGGGTGTAGTCCATTTGAACCAAACGATTCCAAATCTCTCGGGCTTCGTTACGGTCGGTGTTCTGTGGCTTTCGGCTGAGAACGAGACCGCTACGAATGGCAATGAACTGAATGCCCTGATTCTTGTTGGGAACAAACCATACAGACATGGCATCGTCTTCGGAGTCAATGGAGGTCTCAAAGAAGACCTCGCCTTGGGGAGAGTGGAGGGTATGGAGGATGGTGTGAATGATGCTCATGGGAAGGATCAGTACTTGAGAATGATGGGTAGGGTTCCGCAGAACATCACATAGTATTCTTTGGAAACTGATGGGTCAGGCATGGGGTTCTCTGCCAAAATTGGAGTTAGGGATTTGTGCCTTCCTTGCTTCGCTTCTTTCTCTTACGCTCTTTTTTGTACTCTGCGATTGGATTGATCGGCTTCATGGGACGCTGTGCATTTACCCATTCGGATGCTTTGACTACCCATGCAGCAAACTTGAAGATAGTAATTGGATCGTGAAGTCTTGCCCGCTTCGGATCATAGGCGGTGAGGTTTTTGTGATAGATGGAGATATAACGATTGCCAATCGCATCCTCACAGCACTCAGCAATGAAGGACTTGTTGGTGAAACTCGGATATTTCTTCTTTTCGTTGTCCATGGCGAAATTGGAGTTCGTATGGGGTAAAAGTGCCGTTTCCCCCTGTGGGGAAGGGTGGGGAGATGTGGGGAAGCGTGTGAGTGTTAGCGAGAGTACACCGAACGCTCCAGAGCGTCAAGTGAAATCTCGAAAGATTTAGAACTCCAATCTCTTCGCTAACTCACGGCTTGCCTCGCTTTCGTGACATGAGTTTGGTCATCTCGTCAGCGATCAGTTGGTCGAACACAGTCAACTCATCACTCGGAGTCTTGTCGCTGTCATAGATGTGACAGACAACTTGAGTTGCGGGATCGATCAGCGCGAGATTGCCAGAGTATGAGATGCTCATGAGTTCATCGCGCTGCCATGAACCATCGCAGAGAGCCATGAAGGTCTTCGCATCGACGGTGTGGTACTGCCGTGTGATATCGTCTTGAGCGATATAAATTGGATTCCCAACGATGGTGCCGTTGGGAATTCCAAGATCCTGAAAGTCGTGGTAGGTCGTGGTGCTAGGCATCAGTAGTCCTCGTCCTCGTCCTCCTCGGAGTCGGCATCCTCATCCTCATCGATGTCCTCATCCTCATCGAAGAGGAAGTCATCGTCCTCGTCGGTCTCGGTGTCCTCGGAGTCGCTGTCCTCGTCGCCCCACTCCTCGTCCTCATCGTCATAGTTGTCGGGGTCGGCGGGGTCAAGGGCGAGGATATCCATGTCATCGTTCTCGGGGTCGTAGGGGTATCGCATAGGAGTCATATCCTTTCTTATGGAATTGCCCCCCTCCTACGGGGAGGGAGGCGCGGTGTGTCTTACTTGCTGACCAGTTCGGCAACCCGCGTGAGCAGCGGGCGGTTGGACTTGGTCGCCGCCATGCTCTTGGTGAATGCCTTGCGGAGGTCGCGGACGGCGTTCTTGTCGTTCAGGTCAACCTTGTCGAGCATATCCGTTTCGACATCGGTGTCGGTGCGGACGATGATGTAGTCGTTGAAGCCTCGGGCGTTGGGGATGGAGACCCAATCGTTGTCCTTCCATGCGGTGACCGCCTTCTCCTTAGCGGCGGTGATCATCGCAGCCTCAGCAGCGTTCACAGCGTGTTCCCCGTTCAGGAGAGCAGACTGAGTCAGGGAGTTGGCGAGATCCTTACCGCCACGGCGACCCGACAGGTGGATGCAGACCACCTTGCCGCCCACACGGTCGCGGATGATCTGAAGGAGGAGAGCGGTCTGCTCCTCGCGGTTCAGGTCGTACTCGCACTCGTCGTTGTAGCCCTTGTAGATCTTGGTCGCCTTGTAGTCCTTGCGCCGCTTGGTGTCGCGCCACACAACCTTGACCTGAGAGTAGCGGTCGCCCATCTTGGAGCGGAAGGACCCGCCGTAGCGGACGGTGGAGGAGACATCGTCGGACGGCTCACCGTCAGTCAGGACGATCAGGTTCATCACCTGAACCCGCTTGACTCGCTTGAACTCCTCCATCAGGCTCGGGAGACCAAGCAGGGCGGCGTTGGTCGGGGTGTTGTCAAGGCACATCCAATCCACACCACCCCATGACTTCTGATAGCCCGTGGACTTGAGCGCACCCATGCTCGGGTGGTTGGTGGCGATCCCGCTGCTGCTATCGTAGGCAGAGAGCAGGAGGTTGCCGCAAGCCTCAGAGAACTCGTTAGCCTTCATGCCATCCTGAAGCAGGGTGACGAGGCGGGTCTTGATGGTATCGGCAGAGAAGGTGCCCTTCTTGAAGGAGGGGGCATCACCGAACTCCTTGACCATGGCGGCGCGGTCGGTGAACCCGTAGAAGGCGAAGGGGATGTTCACGCGGCGGCAGAAGTGACCAAGGGTCACCAACTGCATCATCGTATCGAAGAACACCCCGCTCATCGACCCGCTCATGTCGAGCAGGAGGACGAGACCATGGTTCTTGCCGTCCTTCACATAAGAGTTCTGAAGGAAGATGTCTTCCGCGATGCGGTAGGCATGGAGGCGGTTCGGGTCGATGCTGCCCGTCTCGGCAACCATCATTCGCTTGTGGGCATCAGCAGCCTTGCGGCGGTCGAACTCAGTCGCAAGCACCTGAACCGCGCCCGCGTTCTGAGTCTTCCATGCGGCGTAGAGGGCGGCAGCGGTTTCCTTGCGGAGGGGCTTGAGGGTGACCCACTTCTTCAGGCTTTCCTGAGCGGTCTTCATCGGAACCGCGAACCCCTTGTCGATCTCAGGGAGGTCGGCGTAGTAGATGCTCTTCGCGTTCTTGTCGATGAGACCCTTCAGCCCGTCCTCAGCAGCGCGGACAGTCTGACTCGTAGGGGCGGGGCGGTCGTTCTTGCTGACCTTGGACTCTTCGGTCTTGGCTTCCGTCTCGCCCTCGCTATCCTTCGACTCGCCATCCTTCGCGTCAGAGTCATCGTCAGAGGGGCGGCTCTTGTCGCCACCCTCGGTGCCGTCTTCGGCATCATCGTTCTCGCCTTCAGCGGCGGTCTCGCCGTCCTCGTCGCCCTCCTCGTCGGACTCGTCGCCCGTACCGTTGGAGTCGCCGTCCTCGTCGGCATCCTCGTCGCCGTTCTCCATCCCGTCCGATTCGGACTCGCCGTCCTCGTCGCCCTCTTCGCCGCTCGGAGCGGAGGCATCGGACTCGGACTCTTCGCTATCGCCATCGTCGTTGTTCTTGCCCTGCTCGGAGCCTTGCCCGTCCTGCGGGTCGCTCTTCGAAGAGTTGCCACTCTCCTTAGCGAACTCATAGATTTCCTTAGTCAGGGTCACCACATCGTCCCAAGTGACCGTAGTCGCAACCCGCTGTGCGAGAGCGAGTTCCGCATCGGTGAAGGGGACTTCGATGAGCCAACCGACCTTGTATTGGAGATTGATGCGGTCGATGAGCGGCAGAGCAGAGATGTCTCCGATCTTCTTCAGACCGAAGAGGTCGCGCTTCATCAGGTCGCGGTAGCCCGTGGCGAAGGAACGCTTCAGGCCAGGGAACCGCGTCTTGATCATGCGTTCGATGCGGGCATCTTCGACCACATTCAGGTAGTCCTTAGCAACCGCAGAGTTCTTGCGGTCGATGGAGTTGACTGCGTCAGTCAGCGGCTTCGCGCCCGCAGGAGTGTGCAGGGCGTGGCTCACTTCGTGCCCGATGAGCATGTCGAGCGTATCGCCATCAAGATCCTTCCACACGGGCAGGATCAAGACGCGGCTTTCCATGTTGAAGGAGGCAGTCTGAGCGCGAGGGTCATGCTCAACCACGATGTCCTCGGTCGCCATCAGTTTGGCGAGGAGGTTCTTGGCGGCGAGGTTCGGGGAGGTTGGGGTCTTTAGGTCAGTCATTGGTGTCCTCTCTCAACACCTGAAGTATAGCAACATCCCGCCCAAAAGGTAGGGGTAGGGGGCAAAGTTGGAGGATTCTTTGGAGGTTTTCTATTATCGGACTTACCATGCCACGCTCCTATAGTGGTCCGTGCGCGTAGGGGAGTCCGATAATAACTTCCCATCGAAATTTCTTCCCGATTGCACTCCAATAGGTTGCGAACAGGGAGGGGATCGGGTATATTTCTGATGTCGGAAGGAGACACCCAAATGACACTAACCACGAAACAACTCACCTTCGTTCGCGCCGCCAACGCGATGTACCCGAACGCCTCTATCCTGAGCCGCCCACAGGTGGAACAGGTCGCCTCCTCTGCGGGGCTGAACATGCCGCAATGGCTGACGAACGATGCCGCCTATCGGGCGGGTCGTGGCATGTACCGTCTGCCGAAGGTGTCGGGTGAGGCTCCCGCTGCTGCTGCTCCTGCTGAAGCGGTCGAAGCCCCTGCTCCCGTGGCAGTCGCTGCTGCCCCCGCTGTCAAGACGGCACCCGCTGTCCCGACCGCCGATATGAACCTCGCGTTCATGGGTGGAGCATCCCTCGTCCCCGACCGTCTGCCGACCTATGTGCCCTTCGGAGCGCATAAGGATGTCTCGGCGGTCGTGAAGAGCCGCAAGATCTACCCCGTGTACATCACGGGTCTGTCGGGCAACGGCAAGACCACTACGGTTGAGCAGGCCTGTGCTGAGAACGGGCGCGAGTTCTTCCGCGTGAACATTACGCCTGAGACCTCCGAAGACGATCTGCTCGGCGGGTTCCGACTCGTCAACGGCGAGACGGTGTGGGTCGATGGGCCTGTCATCGTCGCCATGAAGCGCGGCGGCATCCTGCTGCTTGACGAGGTCGATCTCGGTACGGTCAAGATCATGTGCTTGCAGCCCGTCCTTGAGGGCAAGCCCGTGTTCCTGAAGAAGACCAACACTTGGGTCAAGCCTGAGAAGGGATTCAATGTCTTCCTGACGGGCAACACCAAGGGTCGCGGTGACGATACGGGCAAGTTCGTGGGCACCAACGCCATGAACGAAGCCTTCCTTGACCGTGTCCCTGAGACGGTTGAGCAGGACTACCCGTCCGAAGCGGTGGAGACCAAGATCGTCAAGGGAGTCCTGAACTACCTCGGCGTGAACGATCAGGATGACTTCGCGGTGACCATCGTCAAGTGGGCGCAGTCGATCCGCAAGTCCTACGCTGAGGGTGCGGTTGAGGATGTCATCACCACTCGCCGCCTCGTCCAGGCCGCCAACGCCCTCGCCATCTACGGCGACCGCGAGAAGGCCATCGACAAGGTGACCACTCGGTTCGACGCTGCGACCCGTGCCGCCTTCATCGACCTCTACAAGAAGTTGGATGTGACGGTCTCGGGTGACAACTCGGACAACCTCGGTGCTGCTCCGACCTCGGCTACGGCTAGCACGAAGACCACCAACTCCAACAAGTGCCCGTTCTAACGGGTAAGTGACTCTCGGGTTCTCCTCCTAGGAACCCCTGCTCCGAAGTGGGCAGGGGTTTCTTGCTATTTGGAGTATGAGTATGAGAGAGGGGAACTGATGTCTGCTGGTTGCCTGCTGGTCGCTGCCGTCGCTGCGAAGCAATCGAACGCGATCTTATATTTGGAGTATGAGTATGGGGGTATCGAGAGAGCGTTTCGAGATGTATCGAGATGTATCGAGATGTATCGAGTGGTCGAGAGAGCGTTGTTGGAATTTACGGATATGAAAACTGCGGGCCCACTTTATATCTGAGCGGTACATGGCGTGGAGCCTCCGTGGGGCGAAGACCCCCCTCCCCCTCGTTGCTTCCCAGGAAACTCCAATTTCCACCATTCGTCTCCCCCGTCACAAAACACTTACGCCCCTCTCAAAACACTTACCGTTCTCCCCATCTCCCCCAAAATACTTACACGGCCACCTTCCCCCCTGCCACCCCCTGTTCTTCGGTTACACCCCCCACCCCAAAAATTTCCCCGCTGGCCAAACCCCTTTTACAGGTCGAACTCCAATATCCTAAATACACTTCGCAACAGGAGCAACCATGAAATCATTCAACGAGAACTGGGACGGTGTTTCGCGCAATCAGGATCTCACCGAGGCATCTCAGCAAGTCATCGGCAAGTATCGCTTCACTCCCTTCACCGAGGGTAGCATCAAGGGATGGACGATCAGCATTCAAGGCACGGGTCAGGTTGGCTATATTGAAGAACCCGCAAAGAAGAATACGAAGACAACCTTCTCTCCCTACAAGATCTACCGTACCAAGGGCGCAGAAACTCCGTGGCAACTGAAGATGTCGGCATTGCCTGGGACGGAGACCCGCATCATCAGCGAGAAGGAGATTCGCTATGCTCCCCGTCAGTTGCTCAAGGCTGTTGCCATGTGGATGGACAAGTATGGAAAGGTTATGACAGAGGGTGTGGAGACCACAGAGGTGGTTGCAGAGGCAACTCCCGATGAAAAGGCAAAACAGGCTGCGATAGATGCAAGGGTTCGTAAAATGAATACTGATGATGCCGTTGAACAAGTCAAAGAAATCTTGAGATCTTACGGCAATGACAAGACGCAAAGACAAATGATTATTGCTGCAATCAAGAATATCAAGGAAGAGACAGCAGCAGCGGACGGGGCGGGGGCGCAGTCCCTTGACGAGGGGTACTTTGAGTTGGATGACATGGCGATGAATGTCCGCAAGACAGCCGACAAGCCGATGAAGTCAAGCGAGGTCAGCACCTATCTGAAGCAGATATCAGGGAGTCTGATGCTTGCCCACAAGCAGAATCAGGACTTCTTGCAGGGTCTCCTCTTCCACCTCGAAGGCATCCACAAGAAGACCATGAGTCCGTCCAAGCATGGCAACATGGAGATCATGCGGGATCTTCAGACGGTCATCAAGGAACTGAAGAAGTACCAGAAGTGATATGAAAGACTTTCTCGACTACATTCAGGAAGCCAAGAAGCCTTCGCCCAAAGCGTTGGAGGCGGAGCGTCTTCGCATGGAGGTCATCAAGGCATACAAGGATGCCCTCAAGACTCCCAACCTCTCCAAGTTCAACAAGGATGAATTCAAGCGAAGGCTCAAGGCGTATGAAGGTGTTGACTTCTCCTCTACCTATCGGGATTCGGAATTGAAGATCATCATCAAGCGGTTGAAGGAAATCCCCACCGACATCAAGAATGATCTGAAGCGTGATTCCTTGTTTCGCAGGGAGGAGGATAAGAGCAATAAGATCCTTGAGAACCCCTACACCATCTGCGACATCCTCAGCGATCCCGATCCGAAGCGGTTCACCGACCTGATCCTCAACGGAATACCCGAGACATCCCGTACTCCGAAGTGGATGGAGGATCTGTTAGACATCAAGAATGCCATGGAAGAATGGCTTGAGACGCAGGGCGGTCGCAAGGTGGAGATGGTCAGGGCATTCACGAAGATGGTCTCCTGCAAGAACCGTGCGCCGTGGGCGGCATGGAGCGGCAAGGGATACCGTGGCGTTACACGAAGCCCCACCATCGTGAAGCAGTATGTGTTTACGGAGGAGATCAAGAAGGTCGGCAAGAATGAATGGCTCGTCGCAAAGGGAACCTACAAGAGCCGCTACGGGGCGCAGTCATGGTCTGATGAGTGGAAGACGGCAGAGTATTTCAGCGGCACCAACATGGAGAATCTGTCGAACCCCATCGGCGTGATCTTCGAAGTCGATCTCAAGAAGAGCGAGACCCTGTTGAGTGCCGATGTCATCAAGAAGGTATCGGTATATGGAAAGGGAGAGAAGCGTGAGCGGGAGGTCATCCGTGTCAGCAATGCCCCCATCCCCGTGACGGTCTATGTCCTTGTGAGCGACATAGAGGACATGATCACGACTTCTTCGGGGTCAAGGGAGTTGGGGGCGAAGGCGAGGATGGCTGTCTACAACAAGGCGGTCAACCTCATCGGCGTGAAGGGTGCTGACGCATTCTCCAAGACGAAGGCGTTCAAGGGTCTTGTCAAGGACTTCTCATGAAGACATACTTCCAACTGCTCCTCTGCATCAGGGAAGCAACGGCTGCACCCGTTGCATCGGTGTCTCCTGCCAAGCAGAGTTGGGAGCGGATGCGGCAGGAGTTGGGGAGAAAGCCGAACTACGGGGACATCGGTCACATCGAGGTTGAGCGAAGGCACTACCCCATCTACGGACTCAAGAAGAGACTTGCGGTTCCCCATGAACTGTGGTGGACGGACGATGGCTCCACGATCAACAGAAAGAAACCATTGAAGCGTGGCGACTTCATGATTCATGGCAGGGCAGGAACAAGAAGCGACATGGGCGGTGCCTTCGATCTCGTCGGCATGGGCGGTGAAAAGTCCCGCTACAAGGGACGCATTGATCACGAACGGAAGGCAATCGGCATCGTGCTTGGCAATGGCGTTGACTACAACAGCATCCTTCGGGTGCGGGCGTTGGAGAAGGGCGTGGGCAGCATCATCAGCAAGATGAAGCGGTTGCATCCCGACTACGGCGTGTACTATTGGGGACAGGACGGAAAGGTGCAGTCGGCATGAAGTCATACTTTCAACTGGTGCAGTCGATCAACGAGGCAGTAGCCACCAAGCGCAAGCCCTTCGATGCGGCGGCGTTCGATGCCAAGCAGAAGGCGAAGTACGGGAGCGCGATGGCGAAGGCTGCTGCCGATGCGTTGGCTGCATCGCAGAAGAAGAAGGCAGCGATTTCACCGAAGCAGCCGTTCCCATGGATGCAGAACAATAAGATGATTCCTGGGTGGTGGCACCCGACCAAGGGATGGTTCTCCTTCTCGTTGGATGGTGCTGGCTACCATGTCACGCAGATCGTGAAGAACCCGCAGAAGTTCGGGATCTCCGAGAGCGAGTTGCTGAAGGCAGCGCAGAAGGAAGCCGACAGGGGAATGTGGAGCAACAGCAGCAGGGAGGAACAGGGCTTGCCGCCCGTCGATGCGAAGGAGATCCTTCGGCTGATCCGCATCGAGGACATCGACAACTCCTTCCCGATATCCACCCTCGCCTACCAGCGCGGGTGGGTGCGCGTGTACGGGGGCAAGTTCCACACAGGCGATTGGGGCGGAACGCTTGAGGGCACGGACAAGAAGAGCATCAAGGCTGCGATCCGCGAGATCGAACAGGTTGCCGAGATGTCGAACATCGATGACATACGGGTCGATGTGACCGAGCGTGGAACCACGGGAGACTACTTCCCCAAGATGATGGCGGTGCTGTCGTCCAAGGTGAAGCGGGATGCATACATGAGATCATGACATGAAGAGTTTCAGCCAATACATCTCCGAAGGGTCGCACTCGTTCAAGGACTTCAAGGATCCGTGGGCTGTCATGTCCCCCGAGGATCGCAAGGAAGCGAACCGCCTGACCATACTGATCTTGAAGACTATGCCCGCTTCACCGAAGCAGAAGGAACTGCAAGCCAAGCGGGATGCAATACTGAAGAAGTATAAGATCGGTGAGGATTGGTCGAAGGACTACAAGCAGTCGATCAACTGCAACCGACCGAAGGGCTTCTCCCAACGGGCGCATTGCCAAGGCAGGAAGAAGCATGAGAGCGTCGAAGTCACGGAGGCGGCTGCGGTTACCATCGTAAAGGGCAAGCGACCTAACACATGGATCACAAGTCATGGTAAGTACATGATTGCCAAATGCGATGAGTATCGCGGGTATGGTTCGACAGGCAATAAGATGTACTGTGTATATGATGGAGACCTTCCATCGTATGCCGATATGGGGGGATACGAAGCGAATCTCTATCGCAGACTGCGTGATGGGGGACAGCCTGATGAGGTCGTGGATACCCTAGCAAAAGCCAAGGCGATGGTAATGCAATGGGTAAAAAATACACAAGGTAAGAATAAGTGATGAAGTCATACCATGAACTCATGGAAGCGATCCTGCTTGAGCGGGAACTAGACCGCCCTACACGGGAAGCGGCAAGACGCTCCTTTGAGAAGTTCAAGAAGAACCTCATGGTCATCCTTCGCAAGCAAGTCGCTGCGTTCGTGAAGGACATGGCGGCAAACACCGTGACCAACTACACCGCTGACAGCGACCATACGGTAGCAAACAATCTCGTATATGCGATGACGCAAAACCAACCTTCCACCCACTTCGTGATAGCATCGAAGAACGGCGAGGACTTATACATCGCCATGTGCATCAAGGACGAGTCGCAGATGGTGCTGCCCTCGTACATCACCATGAAGCAGTACCGAGAGTTGGTTGACAAGGGTAACATCGTCCTGTTGCAGACAACCCTTCGTAGTTCGGAGGGCAGGAGAATGTGGAGTACTGGTGGAAGTTCCAAGGGTACATACCACTCAGGCAAGATCGGGAAGAACAATCCCGAGGTCATGATAAACTACATGCGTACCTTGATGTTCAAGAAGGACATGCCGTTCCATGATGCAATCGTGAAGACACTCGCAGCCAAGATGGAGAAGAAGTCGGCACAGGCTCTCGCTCGTCCGCTGAACAGATGGCTCGACCAGTTCGAAGCGGAGTTGTCGAACACCGCCGATGTCTACATCCATGAGTTCATCCACCTCTTCGATGACTTTCGATACAAGACGAAGTCTACTAGTCACCCTGGCAACATCAAGCGCGGCATAGATGCTTCCTATAACAAGGACGATGTGCAGAAGAAGGACTACTACACTAGCGATGCCGAGTGGAACGCATACTTCCAAAGCGGGGCAGAGATCGTTGAGAACGCTGTGCGGTCGTTCCTTGTTGCTGCCACCAATGAGCAGGCGGCAACGATGGCACTCAGGAAGAACCCGCAGTTCAACACCCTGTCCAACACCGCGAAGTCTGGTGAGGTAGCAGAGGTGGTGATCGCTGAATTGTACCGCAAGATGAGCGATGCGATTGCGGAGCCATGGGCAAAGGAACATATCAAGAAGTTCGGCTTGGATCAGTTCAACATGGGGTCGGTCGGCAACTTCTGCCTCGTCTTCGTCTCATGGCAAGCATACAGCACCGCGAAGTTCTTCCTTGAGGATCCACAGAAGCGGAAGCGTTTCATGTCACGCACAGTCTCCCTGTTGCAGGATGTTCGCAACATCATTGGCGAGTACAACACACAGATGAGTCAGGGCAAGGTGGTAACGACACAGGAGTTCAACCGTGCAATGGCGAACTTCAAGAGACCCGATCCGACCAAGTTGCAGAATGTGTACAATAACATCTACAGCGGACTGATGATAGGCAAGAAGCCTTTTGATCCCCTTGCAAAGTACGCAGACACCTGATAGGATGCCCATATGCAAACCTTCTCCACCCATGCCGTCCTCGCCGCACTCCCGTACCGCGCTGTCCGCAAGAAGCAGTTGCCTTACAAGTTCGTTGACCTGAACAAGGTGGACATCAAGGGCATGCCCGCCCTGTCCTATGGGATCAACGGAGAGAAGGGCTTGGCTGTTGTCACCGTCCTGCCCGATGGCAAGGAGACCTCCAACACCGCCGACAAGGGAGACATCATCATGAGCGGCGTGTCCCGAGAGAAGTATGTCATCAAGGCTGCGAAGTTCCCCAAGTTGTACACGGGCAACATCGGCAAGGATGTCATTCCCGAGCAGACCCCTCGCATGGTCGCCCGCTACACGGATGCACAAACGATTACTTTCGAAGCCCCGTGGGGTGAGCAGATGATCCTCAAGACGGGCGACTATGTCGTTCGGGAGGCTGACGGCAAGGGGTTCTACCGTATTGCCAAGGCAGAGTTCGAACGGACATACGAGCGCATTCCCTAAATAGTTACCTAGGAGAATGTGTCATGACCAACCCTATTCGTAAACTCACCGAGGCGGCTAACAGGATCACCGTGAACGAGGTGACAGATGCCAAGCCAAAGGACATTGCTGCTCTCAAGTTGGCGAAGAAGCCAGCCAAGTTGAAGCAGAACACCAATGCCAACATGATGACCAACCGAGAGGGTTGGGTGGAGGGCAGCGCGGATGACTTCTTGGGCGAGGCTCTGAACCCGAGCGACTATGATCCGAAGAACCCCAAGTTCATCGCCAACATGGTGAAGGAACTTCAGCGTCTTGGTCGTATTGCCGACAACGATGGAACACAGGCAATGGTGGATCTAAACAAGTTGGCTAACATTCTCAAGACGCATTCTTAAGGTAATCCCATGTATGAATACGAAATCACGAAGGTAGAAAAAGTCGTTGATGGAGACACAGTTGATGTCATCTTCGATGTTGGATTCAGCATGTTCTGCAAGCAGCGTGTGCGATTGAACGGCATCGATACTCCAGAGTCCATCAGCAAGGATCAGCGAGAGAAGACTATGGGTCTTGAGGCGAAGACCTTTGTAAAAAGATGGATCGGCGCACAAAAGACCCTCAAGGCAAAGACCACAAAGGATGACAAGTATGGTCGCATCCTCGCTGACATCTATGGCGACAACGATGTTTGCCTGAACGAGGCTTTGGTCATCAAGGGTTATGCTTGGAAGTATGACGGCGGCACAAAGGTCAAAGACTTTGATGCTCTCATGGAGCAGAGGAATAAGGCTGTCTGATTTATGCACACATTCAATGACCATGTAGGGATTGACGATCTTCGCTATGAAGGCACAGCACAGAAGCACTACGCCACGATAGAGCGTCAGGTGTCTGATCCAAATACGGTCTTGGGTGCGCTCATGTCGCAGGGCAGGACTGTTGACTTTCCTCCCCCTCCGTCGAACAGCAGTAGCGAGACGATCATCGATCTGAACCTCGTCGTGGATCGACAGGCAACTGCAACCCTTCAGGATCGTGACTATGCAGTTCGCATGGACGATCTGCGTCAGCACTATGAGATGTGGAACACCGAGGTCAAGCAGATCACGGGTACCGAGTATGGGTATGACTTCTTCTGGAGCCTTGCTACCAAAGGCGATGGGTTCCTGCAAACGCTGAAGATCAAGTTCCGCCGACTCCGTCCGTATCAGTTGGCTCGTCACCACAACAAGCGCGTAGAGATGCTGATCAAGGAACCAGGCACAGGTTCATATCCTTCGGGTCATGCATTCGATGCATGGCTGTTCGCGTTCGTACTTTCTACGAAGCACCCGAAGCATTCGGAGGAGTTCGCTGCCATTGCCAAAAGAGTGTGCGACTCGCGCATGGTTGCGGGTGTACACTTTCCCCACGACCTCAGGATGGGTAAGGTTGCTGCATTGATGGCAATACATATCATGCAGGGAAGTGGTATCTTATGAAACCGTTCAGTTCATACAGCAAGACATACTCAGAGGAATTGGCTGCATGGGGTATCCCCCTCATGGAAAAGTCTGATGGCAAGCAGCGTCATACTCTTACTGCCACCGTGTGGAACAAGTCATTCGTAGACAGCAGCGGCACGGTGTGGTCGCCTGTTGGCCAGCCCGAGATGGTGCCCTCAACCACTCCGCTACCACCCCATGCCGTGGCGATCAACAAGCCCAACAAGGCAAAGACTCATGTCATAAATCTGACTCTACAAAACGATGCGGGCAGCACCATCGTGGTGTCGAAGTACCTGTCATCCGACGAGGGCGGCATCACCAACACGGAGTTCAAGGATAAGTTTGGACTGAAGCGTTCGCGTGAGTCGTTCAAGATCACTACTAAGAAGATCGTTGCGGGCGCACCCACAGTCAGTCTTGACATTGGCAGACCAGGTGCATCGGTGGTGGAGCAGTTCTATGCTTTCCAAGATGTAGATTCGATGATCGACCTGATCACGAAGAACCTTGAGAAGGAGTTGCCAAACAGCAATATCGTAAGCGCGGTCAACTCGTTCCTCAAGCGCGGCTGCGACCACATGAACTGGCCGTCGGACACTCCCGAGACGCTGAAGGTCGCCATCGCGCAACTGCTGTCCGAGATGATCATCGGCATCTGTCTGCTTAAGAACACGGGCTTCAATCTGCACGGCACACCTCCATTTACCGATGTCGCAGACACCTTCTACATCCCCGTGAAGGACGCGCTGCCGACCATCGACTTCATGATCAAGATGCGTAGTGGCAATCTCCTCAAGTTCTCCTCCAAGATGCAGGAGGGTGCAGCAGCAGCATTCGGCCCACGGCTGATTTGGGCTGCGGTCAAGTCCGATCCGAACTCATACATCCATAAGGGTACGCATCGCATGATGCAGGGCACGGAGATCGGAACCTTCACGGACATCCTGAAGCGGCGCGGAGGCAAAGTCAAGGAGACTGCATATGAGTATGCATTCTCCCTCATTGGCATGAGTGACCCCGACAAGTGGGTGAAGACCACGGCATCACAACGGTGCGATCTGAACATGGTGCCTATGTCGGATCGCCAAGACCTCATCGACAAGTTGACGAAGTATGTCAAGGCGAACGGTCGCTCATTCCTCGTCAACAACAACTACACGAAGGCATTGCTCGGAGGAAATGTATGTGCCCTCTCCATGGTCGTGAGGTTCGTCATCGCTGACGCAATCAACAATGACTCCAAGAGTCAGAAGCCGATGATGTCCGTGCTGCGGATGTTCGACTACCACCAACTGCACCTTGACAAGAACGCATTCATGAAAACTGGTACGATCAAGTTTGCGTTGAAGAGTTTCACGGGCGGCACATCGAAGGTGAGCGGGATTGAGATTGACCCAGGTAAGGGTTCGCTTGCCGACACATCGGGAGCGTATGGCTTCCTCAACTTCAGACTCAAGTAATGCTTCACTTTAAGGACTTCATCCTAGAGACCACCACAGTAGCCACAGATGGCAAGGTAACTGTCCGCGTCCCTGCCATAGCGTTGGCGATCTATAGGGTGGGCAAGGACATAACTCTGAGTGGCAAGCGGTATTATGTGTCGAAGCATGGGACGGTCAAGGTAGAGGGGGGCATGAAGTACGCCGACCTGACTTTGACCCCGCTGTAAGTCCTTTCGTTATAGGACTTTGAGAAACATCGATACTGATGGTTGACAGGGAGGGGGGAGTATGGTATCTTTCTGATGTCGGAAGGAGACACCCCCATGAAAACGAATCCCCTACCAATCGTTGACCTGACCGCCCTTACCGCCGTTCACATCGGTGAGCGTGATGATACCGAGTACGGTCGCCAACGCCTTGCCGATTACATCAGTCGGCGCAAGGGATATGCGGGCAAGGTGATCGCTGTGTCCGATACCGAGAAGTATGAGTCGCGCGGTTATGATGACGGGGACACCGTCTACCGCCGCACAGTCACCGTCTTCGACGGAGAGAAGGGAGTTACCTTCGACTCCGATGTCGCCCTTTATCGGCACGGTCGTGCCACCGCATGGGATGTTGATGCGTCCCCCGAAGTTATGGCAGAGTACTACAGGTGGTATCTCTCTGTCGAACTGCCGCGCCTCTCCGCTGTTGAAGCCGCTGCCGAGAAGGGTCGCATCCTCCGCGATCTTGACGATGAGCAGGCAAAGATCACGGCTGCTCCCGCTCTAGCCAAAGGCCAGACCTACAAGGTCGTGCGTGGGCGCAAGGTGCCCATTGGCACCACGGGCAAGGTCTTTTGGTGGGGCGATAAGGGTTGGGGTATGAGTGTTGGTATGAATACCTCCGACCGCAAGGATGCCCGAGGCAAGAACCTCGATGTTGTGTTCGTCGCGCTCAAGAACCTTGAGTATGTCCCCGACCCCAACGCGAGTGCTACGACTTCGGCTGGCATGTGGAAGAACGGCACGGAGCGTACCGCTGCCGAGGGTGCCGCCATCCGCAGGGGCGTTGAGTACTATCAGAACGCGCTAGACGCATGGCTCAAGAAGACGGGCTACGATGCCGACTCCGTTCGTGAGCGGCTCATCGAAGTCATTGATGCTGAGGTCAAGAAGACCGCCGACCGCAGCAAGATCTACGCCGCTACGATTGCCCTGCTTGCCCTGCGTAAGGATCAGCAGATCACGGTGGCTGCTTAAAAAAGGATTGACAATGATGGGTGAAGTGCTATACTTCACCCTATCAACACATCAGCACAGGGCAGTAAAAAATCTTTGAGTCGCTTCTCCAAAAGGGCTTGACAGAGACCAAAACATCGGGTATAGTATACGCAACATCAAAGAAGTTCACAAACACACACCACACACATCAAGGAGCAATACACAATGCCTCGTCCCCGCAAGATCATCGGTCTGAACTTTGACGCAATCTCTGCCGCTCTTGAGAACGGTGAGACCCTCAAGTTGAAGGTTCTCGCCGCCGAGTATGGCACCTGCCCTCCTGTCATCAAGCGATACCTCTCCGAGTTCTATGGTGAGAAGATCGACTTCGTGCCTGGTCGCAACGGTGGCGTTCGTAAGGCAATGATCGCTGTAGTGAACACCAATACCCCCATCCTGACGGCAGTCGCCTGATTCAAGGAGTTTTATATCATGCCCCTGCGACCCCGTCAGTTCAACTTCCTCGCTGCCTTTGAGGCAGAGCATGGTCAGCCCGATTATGTCGCTCGTCAAACCCTCCTTGAGTTTGTCGAGAAGCATAAGGGGGCAAAGGGCCCGATGGGTTTCACCCTTCGGTGGCCTGCGTGGCTGACCTACAATCAGTCCGCTTCCCGTCCATACAAGTCTCTCCGCAGGGGGCAGTTCTTGATGACGGAAGCATGGACGGAGTACAACGCATGGAAGGGCCAGAGCAACTCTGCGACCCCCGTTGCTGATACTCCTGCCACGGACGGCGAGGAAGCAAACCACAATCCTGACCTGTCGGTGTGACCGAAGGAAGGGATATTTCCAAACGGCTGCTTGTGGAAGCAGTCTCACCTCAAGTGCGGGTGGCACATCTCCACCCAGAAAGAGTTTGATATGGCTACGCTGACTCAGAACCGTAAGAGCAACAAGACCCGCCGTTCGTACATCTTCGCGCAGAACTTCATGGAAGGCGACGAGTTCGTCATGCGCGGTGAGCCGAACATCTTCGTTGAGAAGATCGTTCGCAACGAGGCGAAGAACACCGTGACGGTGACCTTCGACAACGGCATGAAGCGCAAGTACATTTGGAACGACCGTGCGCTCATCATCGAGACCCCGAGCCGCAACTCGTACCGCCGCAACTCGCTGCGCCGCAACGGCTACCCGAACTACACCGAGGTTCTGGAAGAGCAGTACGGTATCTGACCGCAAATCTGAAGATCAACTATTTCCTTTGCATCCCCTCTGCCGAAAGGCAGGGGGGATGTTTCTTTGTAGGGTTTCGAAGTCATAAATACGAGTCAGGAGACCCTCACACATGGCAAGCAGCAACGGTGGCTTTCGTAATACCAACCGACGAGCAAGTAAGCATGCAGCACTCGTAAAGGCTTTCAATCGCAAACGCAACCAAGAGGTCACCACGAAGAAGAGAGGGACAAGCAATGGCTGATAATGATGTAATCGCTCAGGCGATGGGTATTTTGGGTGGCAAGAAGAAGGACGCAGCGGCGGCTCCTCAGAAGCCCCTCCTGCCCCGTGCCCTGCGCGAGGCGACCGCGACCCCTCCTGCGCCCGCCCCTGCCCCTCAGGTCATCAGGGAGACCACAGGAGCCAATGCCAAGTTCGCCAAGGCTGAACGGATCGTTGTAAAGGAACTCGCTCGTTATGCAACACTTCACGCCACCCTGTTGGAGTTGAAGTACGAATTGGAGAAGGGTGGCAATCCCGCCCTGTTGGAGCAGCGGCTCGACGCTACTCTTCAGAACGCAAAGGTAGTAATCAAGTAAGGAACCACCATGTACGAATTTCAACGCCGCATCATCAGAGAAGCCGCCAAGTATCAGAAGAACGAGAACGCCTATGATCCCATCAAGGATGGGTGGGAGGGCGCAGCGGGTTCGACTGTGTCGCGGGATGAGCCACAGCCCCTGACAGAGGCTCCGATGAAGGATCCCGAGGGCGAGATGGCATTGACCCAACTCAAGTCCATCGTGGAGAAGGCGAACGAGATCATCCCCATGCTGAAGCCCGACTCGCAGTTGGAGGCATGGGTACAGAGCAAGATCACCATGGCGGATGACTATATTACGACTGTCCGCGACTACATCAAGCACACGCCAGGCTCGGTAGGCGACTAATGAAGTCATATCGGCAACTGCGCGAAGAGATCATCAAGCCGACCCGTGTGGAGGTGCAGCGGCACTTCGATGGACAGACGGGATCGCAGCGGTCTCGCATACTGTCCACGGAGAGGGCGTTGATGGTTCGTGATATCGTGGTCAGCAGCGATGGCACCGTGGTCTCATACAAGTTCGACAAACCAACCCATAGGTAATCTAATGAAGTCATATGCACAGTACATCTCCGAAGAAACCGTTGGCAGAGTGCAAGTCCACTACGACTCAGTC
>Ga0114968_10001226_pt1 | contig 19560 bp, 8 predicted proteins | sample M_130807_EF_Meta_FD_87020 | JGI IMG/M metagenome (GOLD analysis project Ga0114968, IMG submission 87020) | Freshwater microbial communities from Lake Montjoie, Canada to study carbon cycling - M_130807_EF_MetaG | ecosystem: Environmental > Aquatic > Freshwater > Lake | place: Lake Montjoie...
CCCACTTCGCTGTTGCCCATCTGCCCGTCGGGCAGGCCCACGTCCTCGCCGCTGGCGCTGACGGTCCCCATGGGATAGGTAGCGTAGAGGTGATCGTGGTAAGGGGTGCGGGCCAGCAGGGTGGCATCGCCATTGGCTACGGCTTGGGCTTTACCGCCGGGGTTGATGCCCCAGCCGTCACGGATAATCAGAACAACAGGTTTTTTGGTCATAACTAAGAGGTCAATGGGTCAAAGCGGTGGCTCCGTCAAGGGCGGGGTCGAGGCGACGGGGCCAGGAAAGGCAAGAAGCATCCTGTTGACCACCCTAAGCATTTCTTGGCAAATCCTGACCGCCCCCGGCGTGGCGCGTCAGATCGTTTGCGCTCCCGCCTGTCTCAGGGTATTAAGGGCAGCTTTTCTCCGTTATTGCTGTCATTCCCGTCATGACCCCCGGATCGCATTCCCAACTCCCTAAGGCTGTCATCGCCCTCTTCGCTCTCGCCCTCACCTCGGCGTCGTTCGACGTGGCCCGTGCCGAAGATGCAAAGCCGGGCTTCTTCAAGAAGCTCTTCGGCGGCAAGACCGAAACGCCGCCTCCTGCGCCCGAGCCTGCGAAAAAACCGACTGCCAAGCCCGCCGCCGCCAAACCGAAGCCAGCGCCGGAAAAAACCACCGCCAAAACCTCTGATAGCGGCAAGCCACCGCGCGTCATCATCACCACGACCGGCGGCAAGAAAGTGGAGATCGGCAAGAAATCTGCCCCTGCCAAGACCACTGCAAAAACGGAGACTCCCAAACCAGCGCCCAAGTCCAAGGAAGAGCCGGTCCAAGATGTGACGAAATCCACGGCGAAGGACAACGAGGCCCCGATGAAGGGTGAATTCAAAGAACTCGACGACGACAAGCCCGTCAGCACGGAAAAGTCCAAAGCCGTCGAAGTCCTTCCCGCCAACGGGGGCTGGGAGATCGTGAAGATCGACGGACGGGACTACGTGACGGCGGAGAGCATCCGGAATTTTTACAATCCCGTCTATGGCTTCACCACCTTCCGCACTCAGGGCACGCACTTCTGGCTCGGCTCCTCCAAGCTCATTCTGAAGGCGCAGATCGGCTCCCAGGAGATGCTGATCAACAACATCAAGTTCATCCTCAGCTTCCCCGTGGTGGAGCATAACGGCAAGGTGCTCTTCTCGCGCCTCGATCTGTGCAAGCTCATCGACCCCGTGCTCTACCCCAGCCACATTCAGAACGCCGAGTACTTCGACACCGTCGTCGTCGATGCCGGGCACGGCGGCCATGACGCGGGTGCGCGGGGCGTGTACGGCTATGAGAAAGACTTCGCGCTAAAGATGGCCATGTCCGTGCGCACCGCCCTGATGCAGCGCGGCTTCAAGGTGATCCTCACGCGTGCGACCGACACCTTCATCACCCTCGGCGGACGCGTGGCGATCGCCAACCAGACGCCGAAGAGCATCTTCCTCAGCTTCCACTTCAACTCTGGCGGTGCCGCCGCCACAGGCATCGAAACTTGGGCACTCACGCCGCAGAGCGCTGCCGCCACGATCAGCCGCGGCGGTGGTTTCAACGTAAACGGCGTCACCGGCAACAAGCAGGACTCCGCCAATATCGCCCTCGCCACCGCCGTGCATGCCAGCGTCATCAGCCGTTTCAAGTTTGTCGATCGCGGCATCAAGCGCGCCCAGTGGAGCGTGCTCAGCGGCTGCAAGCGTCCCGGCATCTTGTTTGAAGGCGGCTTCGTCACCAACGGCGCGGAATGCCAGCTCGTCGCCTCGGAAAGTTATCGCCAGCAGGTGTCCTCCGCCATTGGCGACGCCGTTCTGAACTACCGCAAGGCGCTCGAATCCGCGATGGCCAAGCGCTGATGGAGAGAGCGTGACACGGGCTGGCAGCCCGTGGGTTTTGCGGGTGCTTTTTCCAAGCCACCGGCTGGCAGCCCGTATCACGCCAAGTCAATCGGGACGGCGGTCCAAGATGCCTTTGGCTTTTTCGAGTTCGTTGGCGGCCCAGTCGCTGACGCCGGGTTCGTCGGTGTCGGCGGAGCCGGTGACGTGGAGACGGCGGACGTAGTATTTGTCGAGGAAGGCGACGATCTTTTCGGAGACGCCGAGGATGCCACGGTGCACGTGCAGCACGGGTTTCTTCTGCTTTTTGGCGGCGCTGACCGCCTTCTGGGCGGTGCCAGCAGCTTTGGGGGCGAGGGTGAAGACGAGGGTGGCCTCGGCATCGCGCACGTTGGAGGCGACGGCCTCCAGCACGTTGTCTGTTTCGCCTTCCTTGAGCTTGTAGCGTGCGTCCAGCGGCTCCGTTGCGCCGAGCAGCCCTTTCGGGCACCAGCCGCCGTGGGGAAAGGCGTGTTTCAAGGCCCATTCGAGCGTGGCGCGTTCGACGCCCATCTGGGCGCCGGTGATGATGACAATTTTGAAGGCCATGGAAGGGTCAGAAGAAATCAGGACTGCGCTGGCAGCAAGCACGATCTCGTTTATTCCAAGTGCCGCCCAAGCATGAGGTCGAGGTTGCGTTCGACAATTTCGCCCATGGATTTGCAGGTGTCGAAGAGCTGGGTGCTGTGGTACTCGCCGAGTTCGGCACGGAGCTGGACGACTTTTTCAAAGGGCTCGACGGCGTTGTTTTTCATGCAGTGGAGCAAGGCGGTGATGCGCTGGTGCTCGGAAAGGTAGCGGCGGGAGATGAGGCTGCGCTCCTCCTCCTGGTACTGCTTCATGGTAGGATAGTTCAGGCAGGCGGAGCAGAGCTGGACGACGGGGTTGTTCTCCTTGAAGAACTGCGGGAGGTAGAGGCTTTTGCGGCCTTCGTAGCTCTGCTGGTCGAAGTCGATGGCGCGGACGCGGTACTGCACCTCCTCGAAGTCGGGGGTCATGTCGATGACGTAGTTGTAGCTGCGCATGTCGCCGAGGAGGCGGATGAAGCAGCGCTCGCTGAATTTGACGAACTCCTTGGCGAGGCGGACGCCGTTGAAGTCGGGGCGGTGGAGGTAGTCGCGGATGAAGGCGTCTCCGGGAATGCCGGCGATGTGCTCCTCCACCAGGGTGCCACCGCGGTGCATGAGGTAGTTGATGCGGTTGGGGGATAGGAGGTGCTCCAGCTCCAGGCCATAGACACGGGAGGCGTCTGCGGTCTTCACGTAGAAGTGGTCGTAGTTGTCATTGTACTGGTTCACCACGCGGACGCGGAAGGGCCGGGAGTTACCAAATTCACAGTAGTCCACGCGCTCGACGAAGAGATGGGGCACGGCGTGAAAGTCGCCGGTGCGGAGCAGGGAGTAGATGCTGGTGAGCTTGGGGTAGAGCTCCTGCTGCAGCTCGCGCGGGTAGAGGACGCTGCTCCAGTAGGTGGCGTGGCCTTCCTTGTCAAAGAGGGGGTAGCTTTCGGAGAAGTTGCGCAGTTCCTGATAGGTGGTGGGCAGGGAGTAGCAGCGGCCGAACTGGTCGAGGTACGAGATCAGCTCATCGGTGACGGGGATGAAATTTTTGCGCTTGGTGATCTCATTCATACTGGGGGTGTCGCAGTTCCTGTTCCAGATGGCGGCGAAGGTGGCAGGAATCCGGTGCGCGTAAAGTCCTGGAGGTAGAGCTGCATGCGGTCGTGATCGATGGGCGGGCAGGTGATGCCGGTGCCGTGCAGGTCCTGGAGCGTGTTGCGGCAGAACTCGGCGGACTGCTCCTGCACGAATTGCGCCAGTATCTGCCGTGGCATGAACATCTGATAGGCGGCGACCGGGTTGTGCTGAACGTTCAAACCGCCGTCTGCCAGCGCCGCCTCCCATTCATTCTCCGCCACGATCCGGATGGGATAGCCGCAGGCGCGCGCCAGTCCCAGCAGCTCGGCAAAATTGGGCGCGGCGGGGTTGATGAGGTGGTAGTTGCGCCCGCAGCCGGTGAGGCTGAGCGAGAGCCGCACCAGGGCGGCGGCCACGAAATCGACCGGGGTGAGGAGGCTGTTGTAAGCTGCGTCTGGGCCCGCACCGATGGCGATGCAGGTTTTGAGGAAGAGCCAGATGACGTTGTCGGTGGGGCAGATGCCGGTGCGCCCGTCGCCCACGAGGAGGCCGGGGCGGTATACGTTGACCGGCAGGCCGTGCATGCGGGCCTGCAAGAACAACTGCTCAGACACCCAGCGGCTCTGACTGTAGCCCACGGTGAGCCTGGCGTGGTCTGGCAGCGGATCGTCTTCGCGCAGCGGCTGCGCTGCGGCGGGGCTGCCTGCGGCCAGAATACTGACGCTGGATAGGCAGTGCACCGGCTTGAGCCTGCTCTGGGCGGCCAGCCGGATGATCTCCACGGAGCCGTTCACGTTGACTGCCCTGAGCTGCGCATAAGCGGCGATGTGATTGATCTGCGCCGCAGTGTGATAGATCACATCCACGGTGGCGGCGAGCAGATCGAAGGCGGCAGCTTCGAGCCCGAGCAAGGGCTGCGCGAGGTCGCCCAAGACCGGTACGATGCGCGGGCGGAAGGCGTCATCCCAGCAGCCGTACTGCGCCAGATGCGCCTCGATCTGCTGCGTGGCGGAGGTGGCGTCCGCAGCGCTGATGAGGCAGTGGATTCCAGCCGGCGTCTGCTGCAGGAGATCGCGCAGGAGGAAGGCGCCAAGGAACTCAAGGACACCGGTGAGGAAGATGATCTGCGGCTGCTGGATCTGTGACGCATGGACCGGGGCCGTGGCAAAAGGAATGCCCCAGCGGCCCAGATGGGAGTCGTGCACCCAGTCGTCGCTGGCAGACTCGGTGGCGGCGGGGGCTGGCGGCGCGTCTGCGGCGGCGGATTCCACCTTGCCACCGGTCAGATTGGCGAGCAGGATTTCAGTGATTTTCTGCACGTTCGGAGCGCCGCCCATCAACTGCCCGGTGGGGATGTCGATGCCGGTCTGGCCTTCGATCTGATGGATGAGCTCGACGGCCATGAGCGAGTCGATGCCGATCTCATTGAGCGGGCGTTTGGAGTCGATCTTAGCAGGAGAGATGCGGAGGATTTTGCCCACCTGCTCGCGCAGGAAGGTGTCCACGATGACGAGTTGCTCCGCAGGCGCGGCGCTGAGCACGGCGGCGCGCAGCCAGTTGGCGTCGTCGGCTGCATGCTGCTTGAGCGCATCTTCGGTGGTCAGCAGCGTATAGCGCGGGGTGGCGATAATGGCGGGGGTCACTTTGGCCCATTTGGCCCAGTCGATGCGCGAGACCATCATCTGGCAGATGGCGGGCTGCTGCATGAGGCGGCCGAGGATGGGAAGGCTCTCCGCAGGGGTGAGGCCCGACCAGCCGATGCGGGCAAAGTGCTCCTCCAGTTTCTTGTGCCGTGCGACGTAGCCGACGCCGGCCATGACACCCCAGTTAATGGTGAGTGCAGGGAGGCCCTGACTGCGACGATGGTTTGCGAGCGCATCCAAGAAGGCATTCGCAGCGGCGTAGTTCGCCTGCCCCGGACTGCCGATGATGGAGGCCACCGAGGAGAACATGACGAAGTGATCGAGCGCGAGGTCCTGGGTCTGCACATGCAGGTTCCATGCGCCGTTGATCTTGGGTGTGGTGACTTTGTTAAAGCGTTCCGCATTGAGCTGGGAGATCAAGCCGTCATCCAACACCATTGCGACGTGGAAGACCCCACGCAGCGGCGGGTGTGACTGCGCGATTTCTTGCAGCAGCGCGGTCACACTGGTGGGATCGCTGACATCGGATTGGAGCACAGTGACGGCAGCACCTGCGGCCTGCATGGCGGCGACACCAGCGCGGGCTTCATCGGTGGCGGCACCGCTGCGGCTAGAGAGCACGAGATGGCGTGCGCCGCGCTCCACCAGCCACTGGGACATGGCCAGACCGAAGCCGCCGAGGCCGCCAGCCAAGAGGTAGGTGGCTGCGGGATCGAGCTTGAGCGCGGCATCTGGCGCGTCGGCGCTGAGCGCGACTCTGGCATCCGCCATCGTGAGTACCACTTTGCCGATCTGCCGTGCCTGCGTGATGTAGCGGAAGGCATGCGCGGCATCTGCCAGGGGAAAGGTGCGGTAGGGCAGAGCTGGAAGCTTGCGCGAGGTGAACAGCTTTTTCAGGCTGCCCATGAGGGACTTCGAATTGCGCGGATCGAGCGCGTGACCGAGGTCGATGGCGTGATAGGAGAGATTTTTGCGGAAGGGGAAGAGCCCCATCTTGGTGTTGCCGTAAATGTCGCGTTTGCCGATTTCGAGGAAGCGGCCGTACTGGCGCAGCAGCGAGAGGCTTTGATGAATGGCCTCGCCTGCGAGTGAATTGAGCACAAGATCCACGCCCTCGTCATGCGTGATGCGCATGACCTCGCCAGCAAAAGCGAGCGTGCGTGAGTCGAGCACATGCTCCACGCCGATCTTCTTGAGGAACTCGCGCTTCTCCGCGCTGCCAGCGGTGGCAAAGATCTCCGCGCCGGTGGCCTGGGCGATGCGCACTGCGGCCTGACCGACACCGCCCGTGGCGGCATGGATGAGCACGCGCTCGCCTTTGCTCATGCGGCCTTGATGCGAGAGCGCGTAGGAGGCGGTTAAATAGGTGACCATCATGGTGGCCGCCTCTTCCATGCTGAGGTGCGCGGGTTTGATCAATACGGCGTACTCGACGGTGGTGACGTGCGTGCCGAAACATCCGGCTGCGAGCGCCATGACTTCGTCTCCCGCTTTGAACTGCGTCACGCCCGCGCCCACGCGGACGATTCGCCCGGCACATTCATCGCCAAGCAGCATGGCGTCGGCGGCTTCGGCTGGATAAATGCCGAGGGCTTTCATCACATCGCGGAAGTTCAGCGCGGCGGCGCATATTTCGATCTCGACTTCATTCGGGCCGGGAGCGCGGCGTGGCTTGGCGCGGAAGACGAGTTTGTCCAGTGAACCGGGCTTGGCGGACTCGAGACGGAAGCATTGCTCAGCAGTGAGCCTGGAGGTGGAGGTCTGCGCGAGGTTGTCCAGCGAGCCGTGGACGAGACGGTGGGCGTAGCGTGCTTCACCGCGCCAGGCGATCTCGGCTTCTGCATCGGCATGCAGCAGTTCGTTGGCCAGAATCGTGGTGTCATCAGCGCTGGCAGTGGCAGCGAGATCGATGGTGCGGCAGTGCAGGTCCGGGTACTCGCTCATGATGACGCGGGCCATGCCGTGCAGCGGCGACTGCGCGAGGGAGAGCGAGGACGTTTTTTCACCGGCAGGCTGTGCGCCACGAGTGACGAACCACAGGCCGGGCAGCGAGGCGTGACCCGCCGTATTCAGCGCCTGCACGAGATAGAGCGGGCTGTGGCAGACGAGGGTTTGAGACTGCGCGAGTGCTGCGGTCGTGACGTCCGCGCCTGCGGGGGCCTCAAGACTCCAGAGATGGATGACGCCGCGCAGGGAGGTGGAAGGAGGGAGTTCGGCGAGCAGGCGCGTGTAGTCCTCCGCTGCGGCGGGGCGCAGCTGCACTTCATCGGCAGAGATGCGCGTGAAGGTGTCTGCGGCGGTGACAACGAGGCAGGTGTGGCCACGCTGGCGCAGCGTATCCGCGAGGGATGATGCGAGGCCCTGCTGATCGGCAAAGAGCAGCCAGAGGCCGGGTGCGGCAGGTGCTTCTTCGAGAGCCGCAGGCTGAGGCAGTTCGGGGCCGCGTGCGAGGAGGACGACTTGTCCGCTCTGGCTGTGGTTGCTGGCGTCGGCGACGGCTTCCACGGTGGAAAACCCCGCAGCGGTGAGGAGCTGAAGCCAATCTGCGGATGGCAGCAGTGGATGATGGGCGCGCAGGGCGATGTCTTGAAAATGCCACCAGCGAGCATCAACGCCGAATACCAGATCATGCCAGGGTGTGGAATGTTCGAGTTCCAAAGCCAGCAGCAGACCACCCGAGGCGAGCAACTGACGCGCATGCTGCAACGACTGCTGCACGTCCTGCGTCAAAGACAACGCATTGGAAACGAGGACGAGATCAAAACGTTCATCGCCGAAGCCCTGCTCCGCGGGCGGGAGATCGAGATCGAGCACGCGGTACTGCACCCAGGGATAGTCGCTGAATTTTTTCGCGGCCTGATCGAAGTGGCGGTCCGAGACATCGGTGCAGCAGTACTCGACTCCCGTTTGTGGCAGGCGTGGCAGCACGCTGGCGGTGACACCGCCGGTGCCTGCACCAATCTCAAGGATGCGCACTCGCCGACCTTCGGGAAGATGAATCAGCGCCGAGGCGACAGCTTCACCAATGAGGTGATTGTAAACACGGGTGAAGACGGAGCCGGCCTGGAAGTGCTCCAGCATGTTGGCGGACATCAGCGCAGCGGCGTCACATTTGCCGCGCAGCAAGTCGGCGAGCCCTTTGGCGCAGCGGTCCAGCAGGATGAGTTCGGGATGGAAGGCGGGGAAGTGGAAGACGAGGTCCTGCCAGAGCTTGTCGCGATTCAGTGCTGTCGGTTTGGCGGTGACCGTCCATGTGGGAGTCTCAGCGGACGGCTGAGACTGCAGCCAGCCGTCCGGCTCCAGCAGAGTGAGCAGACGGTGCAGGAAGCGCTCATGCGCAGGCTGCACTTTGAGGCGCTTCAGCAATGCAGGCAGCGCGAGGGTTTCGTCCGGTTTGGGACGCCAGCCGAGCTGCCTGAACACGGCGAGAATGGAGGCGCGGCAGAGCTGGAGGAAACGCGGCTCCCATTCCTGATAGCGCGCGTTCATGCCAAGCGCGGTGCTGAAGCGGGCGGCGCTCCCGCGAAGCTGTGCGGCCAGCGTGGTATTGTCTGGTAGATAGTCCGCAGGCTTGCGTGCGCTGGATGTGGCGAACGGTTTGAGCTGCCACTCGGACTGATACAGCCAGTCCGCCTGCGCGCCCGATCCCGGCGCGCTGCTCATGGCGGCGTGCTTGCAGAGGAAGCCGGTGATCTCCAGCAGCACGCCGCCCGCGTCATTGAGGATGAAGAGGTCGATGACGATGATCTTTTTCGCGATCGCCTGCGTCCTGCGGACATAGGCCCAGACTTTGGCGCCGGGTCTGGAATAACAGCGGATGCGCTCCATGCGCGCCGGGAGGTAGAGACCGTCTGCCGGAATGGCGATGGTGGGATGAATGCAGGCGTCCAGCAGCGCGGGATGGACCACGTGGTGCTCCAGCCCGGCCACGGCGGCGGCGGGCAGCTCGATGCGACCGAGGGCTTCATCCTGACCGGCCCACACATGGGTCAGCCCCTGGAACTGCGGGCCGTAGTGCAGCTCGGCAGCCGCGGCGGATTGATAAAAGGTTTTGCCGTCGAGCTCCGCCACGCAGCGCTGTTTGATGGCGGCGAGATCAAACGGCGCAGGCTGCCTGCGCTCGGGCTCGGCGCGCAGGCGGCCGGTGACATGCTGCATCCAGACGGGCTGATCCTCGGTGAGCGTGCTCTGAATGACAAAGGTGTTTTCATCCGGCAGGCAGGCAATCTGCAGCAGCGGCACGTCATCACCCGCAGGCAGGATGCAGCCGCGATGAATCTCGAGTTCTTCCACCAGCATGGGCTGACCGGGATGCAACTCATGGCCGACGGCCAGCGCCATCTCCACATAGCCGGCACCGGGGAAAATGAGGTGCTGGCCCACGCGGTGGTCCTTCAGCCAGGTGAGCACGCTCTTGTTCAGCGGGGTTTCCCAGGTGGGATGGATGTTTTGCCGCGCCATCCGGAGGAGCGGATTCAACACCGGGTGCGTGCGCAACTGCCGGGAAAAACCGGGCTCGTGCCAGAAGTGCTCCTTCTGCCAGGGATACTCCGGCAGGCGCAGCGCGGAGCTGGCATCCGGGTGGAGCGCGGACCAGTCCGCCTCATGGCCGTTCACATGCAGCGCTCCCAGCGTGCCGAGCAGGGTGGCGCGCTCCGGCTGCTGACGTCGCAGCGAAGGCAGGACCAGGCCGATGGCGTCCGCCTCGGCGAGACATTCCGTCATGGAATTGGAGAGCACGGGATGCGGGCTGATCTCCAGAAAATGCGTCTGCCCGGCGGCGATGACGGCATCGATGGCCGGCGCAAAGAGCACGCTCTGCCGCACATTTTTCCACCAGTAGCCGGCATCGTAGTCGGTGCCTTCGGCCAGCTTTCCGGTCACGGTGGAGTAGATTTTTACTTTACCCGCTTGTGGCTGCAGTCCGGCGAGGGACTCGGCGAGTTCCTCCCGCACCGGGTCCATGTGGGCGCTGTGAAAGGCGTAGTTCACCGGCACGTAGCGCACGAAGAGCGCGCGCTGCTCCACGGCGTGGAAGATTTCATCCACGGCATCGCTGTCGCCCGAAATGGAAACCATCTTGGGACCGTTGACGGCGGCCAGCGAGGCTCTGTCGCCATAAGGAGCGATGAGGGCCGCAGCCTCAGTACGGGTCAGCGCGGCGGCGATCATCTTGCCGCGCAGCGGGGTCTGCTCCATGCAGCGGCCGCGATGGTGGATGACGCGCACGGCCTCTGGCAGCGACAGCGCCCCGCACACATGCGCAGCGGCGACTTCGCCCATGCTATGTCCTACCACGGCATACGGGCGGATACCCCAGGACTGCCAAAGTGCGGCCAGCGCGACCTGCAGAGCGAAGAGCGCAGTCTGGGCGATCTGGGTTTCGTTTAGCCGCGTGGTCTTGTCATCGCGCCGCAGTTCGTCAAGCAGCGAGCAGCCGCCGAGTTTGAGCAGTTCATCATGACAGGTCTGGATGGTCTGGCGAAACACCGGCTCCTGCTCCAGCAGCTCGCGCCCCATGGCCCACCACTGCGGCCCCTGCCCGCTGAAGACCAACACCAAGCGCGCGTTTTTAACCGGCTGCCCCACATGGAGTCCGGGGGTCTGTTCACCCTGCAAAAAGGCGGTCAGCGCGGCGCTCATGCCGACACGGGTACTAGCGACCGCGGCGAGACGAAACTCATGGTGCGTGCGCCTGCGGCTGGCGGCAGCGCAGATCGCGCGAAGGGAGATCGATTCATCCGCCGACTCCAAGTAAGAGAGGAAGGACTGGGCGACGGCCAGCAGGGCGGCGTCGGTGCCGCGCGCGGAGAGCGGCAGGATGAGCTCCGGCGCATCTTCAGCGGGCGCGGACGGCAGCTCCGGCACCACCAGCGGCGGTGCGGCCTCCAGCACGGCATGGGCATTGGTGCCGCCAAAGCCGAAGGAATTGATGCAGGCCAGCAGGCGGTGCTGTGCGTCATGCTTCAGCGGCGTGGCGGTGACGGGCACCTTCAGGCAGAGGCGCTCAAAGTTGAGCGAAGGATTCGGATTTTTGAAATGGAGGTTTGGCGGCACCATGCCGTGCTTGAGGCACAGGGCCACCTTGATGAGCCCCGCGATGCCGGAGCCCGCCTCCAGGTGGCCGATGTTCGTTTTCACCGAACCGAGGAGGCAGTCATCTCCGGGCTGGCGACCGACACCGAGGATGGTGCCGAGGGCGCTGCCTTCGATGAGATCGCCGATGGTGGTGCCGGTGCCGTGGGCTTCGGCATACTGGATTTCGTGCGGGGCCACACCAGCCAGACGGCAGGCGGTGGCGATGAGCTCCTGCTGGGAGCCACGGCTGGGCACCGTCATGCCGGAGGTGCGGCCATCCTGATTGACGGCGGTACTGCGGATGACGGCGTAGATGGGATCTCCGTCCGCCAGTGCTGCGGAGAGCGGCTTGAGGCACACGGCGCCGACGCCTTCACCACGGACGAAGCCGTTGGCGCTGGCATCGAAGGCTTTGCAGCGCCCGTCCGGGGACAGCATGCCCATGCTGGAAAAGGCGATGAAGGGATAGGGGCTGATGATGCAGTTCACCCCAGCGGCGATGGCGCGGTGGCATTCCTTGTTCCACAGCGCCTGGCAGGCCAGGTGCACGGCCACCATGGAGGATGAGCAGGCGGTGTCCACGGCCACGCTGGGCCCCTGGAAATTCAACGCGTAGGAGATGCGGTTGGCGGCGATGCTGGAGGCGACCCCCGTGGCGGAGTGCGGGTAGGCCATACCGCGGCCCATGGCATTCTGCTGGATGTCCCCGTAGTCATGTGTGGAGATGCCGACAAAGACACCCGTGTCCTCGCCTTTGACGATGTCCACCTGCTGGCCGGCATCCATCAGCGCCTCCCAGGTGGCCTCCAGGAGGAGACGCTGCTGGGGATCAATGAACGGTGCCTCGCGCTGGGTGATGCCGAAGAAGGCGGGGTCAAAGGTGTCGATCTCATCAATGAGGCCGGCCCACTTGGAGTAGGTCTTGCCGGGCGTGCCTGGCTCGGGGTCAAAGAAGAAGCGGTGATCCCAGCGGTCCGGCGTCACCTCGCGGATGGCATCCACTCCCCCCATGAGCATCTGCCAAAAGGAACCGGCGTCGGTGGCTCCTCCTGGCAGGCGACATCCGATTCCAATGATGGCGATGGGGTCGGCGGCAGTGGTTTCTGGCATGGGTTTTACTTGCTTACTTGCTCACGGTGCGGCTTGTCAACAAACCGGCTTGGAAATAGCATGATCCTTGGCATTGCATACCATGGGGGCACGGGGAACGTGTGACCTTTTTGACCGTGAAGCCGTTGCAAATTCATTCGGAATGATCACCACCCTCGACCGCAAGCTCCTCCGCGACATCGGCGGCATGAAGGGGCAGGTCCTGGTGGCGAGCCTCGTCATGGCCTGCGGGGTGGCGATGATGATCATCGCCCACAGCATCATCCTGAGTCTTGAGAGCACGCGGGATGCGTACTACCAGCGCTACCGCATGCCGGATGTGTTTGGCACGGTGAAAAGCGCGCCGCTGTCCCTGCAGCACCGGCTAAGCCACATCCCCGGAGTGGCCACCGTGGAGTTGCGGGTGGTTGAGAGCGCGCTGCTGGACATGGCGGGCGTGCAGGAGCCGGTGAAGGCACGCCTGGTCTCCCTGCCGGATGACGGCCCGCAGAACCTGAACCAGATCTTTCTGCGGCGCGGCAGGCTGCCCCATGTGGGCGCGCAGCGGGAGGCGGTGGTGAGCGAGGCCTTTGCCCTGGCGCATGGGCTGCAAATCGGCGACCGCATCACGGCGATCCTGAACGGTCACCGCGACCACCTGGACATCTGCGGCATCGGCCTTTCGCCGGAGTTTGTGTTTGAAGCGCCGCCGGGTCAGACGCTGCCGGACAACCGGCACTACGGCGTGTTCTGGCTGCGCTACCATGCGCTGGCGGTGGCCTTTGACCTGGACGGCGCTTTCAATGACCTGAGCATGGATTTGTCTCCCGGCACGGAGCCGCAGGCAGTGATCGAGGAGGTGGACCGGATGCTGGTCATCTTTGGTGCGCCCGGTGCGTATGCGCTGAGCGATCACGCCAGCTCCAAGCGGCTGGATGACGAGCTGCGGATCGTGCGTGCACTGGCGCTGGCGTATCCGGTGGTGTTTCTGTGCGTGGCGGCGTTCATGGTGAACTCGGTCACCTCGCGGCTGGTGCGGCTGCAGCGGGAGCAGATCGCGCAGCTCAAGGCACTGGGCTACACCTCCTGGCAGGTGGGTCGGCATTATCTGAACTATGCGCTGGTGATCTTGGTGGTGGGGAGCGGGGTGGGGTTTCTGGTCGGCTGGCGACTGGGGCACGCCATGCTGCGGGTGTACTCGCCGCTGTTTCATTTTCCTGAACTGCAGTTTCAACTGGATCAACGGGCGCTGGTCATGGCGCTGCTGGTCAGCGTGGCGGCGGCGGTGCTGGGGGTAGCGGGGGCTGTGTGGCTGGCGGTGAAGCTCTCCCCGGCGGAGGCCATGCGGCCGGAACCGCCGGCGGATTTCAAGCCCTCGCTGCTGGAGCGCCTGGGACAGACACGTGGTACGGGGCTGGTGTTTCGCATGGCGCTGCGGAATATCGAGCGCCGGCCGGTGCAGGCGGGGTTCACGGTGGCGGGGCTGGCGCTGGCCACCGGACTGCTGGTGCTGCCGGGCGCAATAGCGGACAGCGTGGACCAACTGCTGACCTACCAGTGGAATGATCATTTCCGGCAGAATGTGATCGTCAGCATGCGGGACCCCGCCTCCCGCAGCACGCAGCATGACCTGGAACACCTGCCAGGAGCCAGTCTGGTGGAGCCGGTGCGCGGATTCCTCGCGAGTGTGAGAAATGCACACCACGAGCGCAGGCTGTACATCCTGGGCTTCATGCACAACAGCAGCCTCATCCATCCACGTGACATGCAAGGGCGACCCATCGTGCTGCCGGCCGAGGGGCTGGTGATCTCGCAAAAGCTGGGAGAGGTGCTGGGAGTAAAGATTGGCGACCACCTCCAGGTGCAAACGCTGGAGGGACGCTGCGAACGCCGGGAGATCGTGGTGAACGGCTTCATGGCGGACTTCTACGGCATGGCGGCGTACATGGACATCGACGCGGTGCGCCGTCTGCTGCGGGAGAGCGAAACGATGACGAGCGCCTTTATGAGCGTCGATCCAGGGCGCTGGGACGACTTCATGCGCGAGGTGAAAGACCAGCCCAAAATCGAGTTTGCCAGCGCCAAGCAGGACCAGTTGGCAGCGTTTCGGGCCTCCACCGGGCAGAGCATTGGCACGCTGCGCGAGCTGTTTTTGTGGATGGCGGTGATCGTGGCCTTCGGGGTGGTGTACAACAGCGCCCGCATCGCCCTTTCCGAGCGTGGGCGGGACCTAGCCACGCTGCGGGTGGTGGGACTGACCAAGCGCGAGATCGCCGGGGTGCTGCTGGGAGAGCTGACGCTGCTGGTGCTGGTGGCGCTGCCGCTGGGCCTGGTGTTTGGCAGTGTGCTGGCCTCGTACGTGATCGCCGCTGTGAGCAATGAAACGGTGCGCCTGCCGCAGATCATCAACTCCAGCACCTATGCGAACTCCGTGCTGGTGGTGCTGGCGGCCACGAGCGCCTCGTTTGCCATGGTCGGCTTCATGCTCAACAAACTGGATCTGGTAAGCGTGCTCAAGGCGCGCGAGTAAACGTATTGATCAACACATGCTGACTCCACTTGATTTGAAACTCTTCCGCGATCTCGGGCGCATGAAGGGGCAGATCGTGGCGGTGAGCCTCGTGATGGCCTGCGGACTGGCGATGATGATCATGACGCGCAGCATCCTGCTGACGCTGGAAAGCACGCGGGATGCCTACTACCAGCGCAACCGCCTGGCGGATGTGTTTGCCTCATTGAAACGAGCACCGCTGGCGCTGGCGGACCGCGTGGCGGAGATCCCCGGCGTGGCGGCGGTGGAGGCGCGGGTGGTGGTGGATGCGACGCTGGATCTCGCGGGCATGACGGAGCCTGCGTCTGCGCATCTCGTTTCTCTGCCGGAAGGACGACCGCAGACGCTGAACCAGGTCTTCATCCGGCAGGGACGGCTGCCGCAGACCGACGAACGGCAGCAGGCGGTGGTGAGCGAATCCTTTGCGCTGGCGAACAAGCTGCAAATCGGCGACAGCCTAGTGGCAGTGATCAACGGGCACCGCGACACGATCATCATCTGCGGCATCGGGCTTTCGCCGGAGTTTGTGTTTGAAGCGCGGCCCGGCCAGACGCTGCCGGACAACAAACGCTACGGCGTCTTCTGGATGAACTACCAGGCCATCGCCGTGCCGTACAACCTGGACGGTGCCTTCAATGACCTCTGCGTAGATCTTTCGCCGGGGGCAGAAGCCGGGCCGGTGCTGGCGGAGATGGACCGCCTGCTGCTGGACTACGGCGCGCAGGGCTCCTACACGCGGCGGGAGCATAACAGCGCGCAACGGCTGGACGACGAGCTGCGCGTGGTGCGTGCGCTGTCTGTGGCGTATCCGGTGGTGTTTCTCAGCGTGGCGGCGTTCATGGTGAATGCGGTGCTGGCGCGGCTGGTGCGGCTGCAGCGGGAGCAGATCGCGCAGCTCAAGGCGCTGGGCTATTCCTCCTGGCAGGTGGGCCGGCACTACCTGAACTACGTGCTGGTCATCGTGGTGCTGGGCACAGCGATCGGCGGCGTGGTGGGGCGCTGGGCTGGGGGCGGGCTGGTGCGCATCTACGAGCTGTTTTTCCGCTTTCCAGCGCTGAACTTTCGCATGGACTACAGCGCGTTGGGCACGGCCCTGGCCGTCAGCACGTTCGCGGCGTTTCTTGGTGTCATCACAGTGGTGTGGATGGCGGTAAAGCTACCGCCGGCGGAGGCGATGCGGCCTGAGCCGCCAGCGGATTTCAAGCCGTCGATGCTGGAGCGCATGGGGCTCACGCGTGGCAGCGGTCCGGCGCTGCGCATGGCCTTGAGAAACATCGAGCGCCGGCCGGTACAGGCGCTCTTCACGGTCTTCGGCCTCGCCTTGGCCACCGGGCTGATGGTGCTGCCTGGCTCCATGGCGGACAGCATCGACTACATGCTGACCTATCAATGGAATGATGTCCAGCGGCAGGATGTGGTGGTGTTTTTCGCCGAGCCCGGCTCCGGCGATGCGCTGCACAACCTGGAGCAACTGCCCGGGGTGCAACGCGCCGAGCCGGTGCGCGCGGTGCAGGCGCGCATCCACTACGGGCACCATTCGCGCAAGCTGGCGGTGACGGGGCTGCCGCGTGATGCGGACCTGAACCGGCTGCTAGATGCGCAGCGCCGACGCATCGTGCTGCCGGAGGAGGGCATCGTGATGTCCGCCCAACTGGGCAAAAGCCTGGGCGCGCGCATTGGCGATGTGGTGCAGGTGGAGGCGCTGGAAGGCCGGCGCGACACCGTGGGAGTACCCATCCGCGGCTTCATGGAGGACTTCGCCGGAGTGAACGCCTTCATGGACATCCGCGCACTGCACCGCCTGATGCATGAGGGGGACACGGTCAGCGGCGCCTACATGACGGTGGATCAAGCCCGCTGGGGCGACTTCATGCGCACGGTGAAGGACACGCCGCGCGTGGCCGTCACGCTGGTGAAGCAGGACCAGCTCGATTCCTTCCGCAGCACCACGGGGCAGAGCATCGGCATCCTGCGCCGGCTCTACCTCGTGCTGGCCATCGTGGTGGCCTTTGGCGTGGTGTACAACAGCGCCCGCATCGCGCTCTCCGAGCGCAGCCGCGACCTGGCCACGCTGCGCGTCATCGGCTTCACGCAGCGCGAGATCGCGGGCGTGCTGCTGGGGGAGCTGCTGCTGCTCATCACCACCGCCATCCCGGCGGGCCTGCTTTTTGGGCGCGGCCTGGCCACCTTCATCATCACCAACGTGAGCACCGAAACCATCCGCATGCCGCTCGTCATCAGCCTTCACACCTACGCCATGGCCGTAATCGTGGTGGCGGCAGCCTCGTGCGCGTCCTTCATCGTCGTGAGCCGCATGCTGCGGAAGCTGGACATGGTGGGAGTGCTGAAGGCGCGGGATTAAGGCGGGGATCCAAGATTTGCACGGCCGGAGTGTCGCTCGATTTGTCTTTTTTTGCATTCGCTGTTCGGGATGTGCGAACGATCTTTGCTACTCACGAGGCGACGGCGCTGGCATGGGACAAGCGCGGCAAACGGGACGTTATAGTTTCGAGAATGGTGCGAGCCTCGGCCTCGTCGATGCCTGCGCCGAACCGGAATGTTCTGCTGCCGTAGTCGAAGGCAAGGGCGCCGCCGGACAAGCCCCACAATGACATGCCGGAACGAGCTTCAGACGGGCTGATGATGAGAGGTGAAACACGCAGCTCACGAATCTCGGCAACGTCGTAGTGTTTTGCACGTCCGAACCCGAACACCTCGCGCTTGATGCTTAGCGCGGTTGGCGAGACGGTGATGACTTCGCAGCCCCTGACCTGCCACAGCCAGGTGTAGATGGCGAAGGCACCGCCGACCGTCCAGCCACACAGCCAGAAGAGCATGAAAGCGGCGGCTGCGGGGTTCTTGTTGAGATTGGCGAACAAGGCCACGGGAGCAGTGATCTCGCCGACGAACCAGCCGCACAGCCAGAGCGTGAGAAAGCCAATGACGAAGACATTGCGCCTGGAAGGGATGCGGAAAACGAGGCCGCCGACCTGTTCGGTGAAGGTGTGCCTGGGGCCGGGTGGTTTGACGAACATGGAGTGCGCAGGGTTGTCTGTCTTCTTTTTTCCTGATTGGCCGCAGCCAGATCCGATGATAAGGGGCAGCAAGCCTCAGAGTCAAAAGCAATCCATTTCACCAACCAACCCTGCATCCAGAGGGCACCCTTTCACCCAGCACACCGCCACTCGGTTTCTGCATCATGCTCCTCTTCGCCAATACCCCGGCCAACGCCGCGCTGCCTCCCATGGGCATGCTCGCTCCATTTGCCCTCCTGCTGCTGTGCATCGCGCTCATGCCGTTGTTCGCCGCACACTTCTGGGAGCATCATTACCCGAAGATCGCCGTGGCGCTGGGTTTGGTCACCGCTGCGTATTACGCCTTGGTCCAGCATGACTGGCACCCGCTGCACCACGCCGCGCATGAGTACGTCAGCTTCATGGCGCTCGTCGGCTCGCTCTTCGTCATCTCCGGAGGCATCAACATCCGTGTGAAAGGCGAGGCGACACCGCTGGTCAACACGTTGTTCCTCCTCATCGGTGCCGTGCTGGCCAATCTCATCGGCACCACCGGCGCCTCCATGCTGCTGATCCGCCCGTGGATCCAGATGAACAAATTCCGCATCACCGGCTTCCACATCGTCTTCTTCATCTTCATCGTCAGCAATGTCGGCGGCTGCCTCACCCCCATTGGCGATCCGCCGCTCTTCCTCGGCTTCCTGCGCGGCGTGTCCTTCTTCTGGGTGCTGCAGCACTGCTGGCAGGCCTGGGCGCTCGCCCTTGCGTTGCTGCTCGTCGTCTTTTTCATCCTCGACACGCGCAATTTTTCCCGCATCCCCAAGGAGATTCGCGACCAGGAAACTGCGCACGAAGACTGGTACTTTCGCGGCCTGCTCAATGTCGTGTGGCTCGGCGTGGTGCTCGCGGCCGTCTTTCTGCCGAAGAGCGTGCAGGAGACCAGCCTGCTCGGCGTCTTCTCTGTTCCTGCCCTGGTCATGTTTGCCGCTGCCGCTGCTTCCTGCTACACCACCAAGACGGAAGTGCATGAGGCGAACGACTTCAACTTCGGCCCGGTGAAAGAGGTCGGCTTTCTCTTCGTCGGCATCTTCCTCACCATGATCCCCGCGCTGCAAATTCTGCAAAGCGGCGAGGCCCTGCAGATCAGCTCGCCCATGCAGTACTACTTCACCACCGGCGCGCTCTCCGCTTTCCTCGACAACGCCCCCACCTACCTCTCCTTCCTCGCGGCTTCGATGGGACAGCAGCACCTCTCCGTCGATTCGCCTGCTGACGTGATGACGTTCGCCGCCGAGCACGCGCCCCACCTCATCGCCATCTCGCTCGGGGCCGTCTTCTTCGGCGCTGGCAGCTACATAGGCAACGGCCCCAACTTCATGGTCAAAGCCATCGCCGACAAATCCCAAGTCCGCGCCCCCTCCTTCCTCGCCTACCTGTTCCGCTTTTCCATCCCCATCCTGCTGCCGATCCTCACCCTGGTCGGCTGGCTCATGGTGCAAGGCGCGCATTAGCGCCGCCCGTCCCAAAATCTGCGCACACTACTGGCTCAAATAAATCGTGCTCCCACGCGGCGGCTTCCGGCTCCAGTTAAACAGGGAGCCAAACCCCGAGGACTTGTCCACATCCACAATGGCGCGGCGCACAGTCGTCTTGGCTTTGCCCTCGG
>Ga0114968_10001228_pt1 | contig 19550 bp, 17 predicted proteins | sample M_130807_EF_Meta_FD_87020 | JGI IMG/M metagenome (GOLD analysis project Ga0114968, IMG submission 87020) | Freshwater microbial communities from Lake Montjoie, Canada to study carbon cycling - M_130807_EF_MetaG | ecosystem: Environmental > Aquatic > Freshwater > Lake | place: Lake Montjoie...
GTGGTGGACGGCTACCGCGAGTGCCACGGCACCGGCGCGCTGATCCTGGTGGACCGCATGACGAACGCCACCGCCGGCGCCGGCATGGTGCGCCTGGCCACCGAGGCCGGCAGCAAGCGCGCGCACTGGGAGACGGAGGCGCTCGCCACGCTCGAGCGCGCCGAGGACAAGCCGAGCTTCGTGAGCGCCGAGGAACGCGAACGCCGCTGGCGTCAGAAGCCGCGGACGGTGCTGTTCTTCGGCCCGCCCCACAGCGGAAAGACGCGCGCCGCGCACGAACTGGAGCGCAAGCTCTTCGACGAAGGCGCGGCGGTGGTGCTGCTTGACGGCCAGGCGATGCGCCGCGGCCTGAGCAAGGACCTCGGATTCAGCGACGAGGACCGCAGCGAGAACCTGCGCCGCGCGGCGGAGATTGCGCGGATGCTGAATGACCAGGGGTACGTGGTCATCCTGGCGATGGTGGCGCCGGATCCCAAGGCGCGCGAGCTGGCGAAGCAGGTGGTGGGGGCGGAGCGGTGGGAGGCAAGGGAGATGGGGCCGGCGGGCGGAGCGCGGGGCGGATGAACCTCGTTGCTACGCGCTGGTGGTCGATGTTCTTCATGCCGTCGTGCGTGCTGATGATGGGCATCGCGCTGGGCGTGTTCCTGATGCTGCGCGCGTGGCGAAGGGGCAAGCGGCCGGGGGAGGCGCGGTTCGCATGCTGGCTGACGGGGGCGAGCGTGGTGATGATGTACCTGGCGAGCACGCCGTTGGTGGCGCGGTGGGCGGCATGGACGCTCGAGAAGGACTACCCGCCGGTGGACGTGAAGACGCTGCCGGTGGCGGATGCGATCGTGGTGCTGGGGGGGGCGATGTATGCAACGCAGGGGGGAGATGGGGTGGTGCATCTGTACGCGCGGCATGCGAGCGATCGGTTCGAGACGGGCCTTGCGGCGTTCGAGGCAGGGCGCGCGCCGCTGATCGTGTTCGGGGGCGGCGAGACGGGGGTACCGGGGGCACCGATGGAGGGGGAATGGAACCGCCAGCGGGCGATCGCGCGGGGGGTACCGGCGGAGAGGGCGATCGCGGGGCCGAAGGCGCTTTATACGGCGGACGAGGGCGAGGGGATCGCGGCGGTGCTGGAAGACGCCAGCGCTCGCACGGTCATTGTCTGCAGTTCCGCCATGCACTTGCCCCGTGCGGCCAACCGCTACCGAGCGCTCGGATTCCAAGTGATCCCGTTGCCCTGCGACTTTGCCACGCGTGATGCTGCGGAGGCCTGGTCTTGGGCACTCCTGATCCCCCGCGGGCTAGGCCTTGCGCAAATCGACAGCGCATTCAAGGAGTGGCTGGGAGGGTGGCGAGCGAAGGCCGTCGAGAGCCAGGGATCAGGTGGTAGCGCACTCTCGAACCAACTCCGCCAGCGCGGATTCGATATCGGCGACAAGCGAAACTCCCAAGATATCCCGAGCCTTGTCAACACACGCACGTGAGTGCTCAACGTCGCCCGCGCGACTTGGGTGCATCACGGGGTCGATATCGTTGCCCGCGGCGCGATTGATCCTTGAGGCCAAGTCCCGGACGGAGGTGCCTTGCCCGAGGCCAACGTTGAAGACCTCGCCCGCCGATTCCTTCGCCCGCAAACCTGCCGCCAGGAATGCCGAAACGACTTCGTGCACGGGAATGAAGTCCCGCGTCTGGCTTCCGGAGCCATAGATATTGCATGCACGACGATGAATCGCCGCATCTATGAACGATGAAACCACGGCAGCGTATGCACTCCTCGGATCCTGCCTGAAGCCAAACACGTTGAACAGCCTCAGACTTACCCCCGCCAACCGGCCGGACCGCGCAGCTGCCTGGACGAGAAACTCGCCGCAAGCCTTGCTCGCCGCATACGGACTCTCGCAAGAGATCGGATCAGACTCACGACTCGGCAGCGCTGGACAACCTCCATACACGGCGGAGCTCGAAGTGTGGACAAATCCCTCGACACCGGCAATCTCCGAAGCACGAATCAGCCGCTCCGTACCAACTACGTTCGTGCTGAAACAGCGTGAAGGATCGGCAACACTTGCTGGCACGCTCACCATCGCGGCAAGGTGAAAGACGTACGAGCAGCCATCCACAGCCGAATCGATGCTCGTTGCCTCCGAGATGTCACCGATGACGAGCTGGACACCTTCTGGAAGATTCGCGGCCCGGCCGGAAGACAGGTTGTCCAGAACGCGGACCCGCGCACCTTGACTGACCAACGCCCGGCAAAGGTGACTCCCGATGAAGCCTGCCCCGCCAGTGACAAGGACAAACTTGCCGGCGTACCGGCATTCGGACGGTTTCGACCAAGAAGAATTGAGATTCAAACCCATACCGTAGCGAGCTCCGAGAATTCTGAGCGAGACGCAAAGACCTCCACAACACCCGTCCAGCAGACCAACGTGCATGGGCAGAACATGAAGAGCCGCCCGGATGCGAAGAATACATCGCAAACCCATATGATGAGATGCCGCCCAGCCGTGGTCTCGACACCTACTCAGGTCCGAGTGGCTCAACAATCGCGCATAGACGTGTCGCATGCCGAATCAACAGCGAGACCCTTCAGCATGCCTGCGTCACTACATTCAAACGGGATGCAGGAACATCCAAGCGCCGATGAATCGCGCCCTGCAAGGACTTCGCGGAGTAACTATGAACGGTATGCCAAACACCTCAACTTTCCACCGCGCGGTGGCGAAAGCAGTGGTGCAGGCAAGCACAACCCCTTGTTTCTGCGGATTTGAGCGAAGTTGACAATCGTTCCGACGAGCCTTTGCGGAACGGCCGAATGTCTTGACGAACCGAAAAGAGAAGAATGCTACGACCCCTGATTGGACAATCTCGATCGTTCTTGAGCGGAACAGCCCACCGAATAGGTAGTGCTTTGCCACAAGGGATGCTGATGCGCACCGAGAGACTTGCAGCGGCACTTCAGGGAAAGGGCGTCGTGAGGGTCGGAAGCGGCAGTTGCGATCATGAAGTCGAGCAATGCGCGCAGCTTCTGGGATACGCGCCTCGGGTGGTAGTGGACGTGGGAGGCAATCGCGGCGACTATTCGGCGGCAATTCGCAGTCGTTTCGCCAATTGCGAAGTTCACATCTTTGAACCTGCTCCCGAATGTACGTGTGAATTGAGAGACAGGTTCTCAGGGGACAGGCACATCAGAGTGCATGAAATGGCACTTTCGAACGACAACGGCGAAGCCACCCTGTGGACCAACAAGCCGGGATCAGGACTCGCCTCTCTTACGCGCAGGAATCTTCAACACTTCGGATTGACGATGGATCAATCGCGCGTTGTACGGACTAGTCGGCTCGATGACGTAATGGGAGACCTCGCCATCGGTCAAATTGATTGGATGAAGCTCGATGTCGAAGGCCACGAGTTGGCGGTGCTCGCCGGCGCAAGCACTGCACTCGCCTCCGTATCGCTTGTGCAGTTCGAGTTCGGCGGATGCAACATCGACACGAGGACATTCTTCAGAGACTATTGGTACCTGTTTACCGACCTCGGATTTCAGCTGTATCGCCTGGCTCCGCGGACCCCTGTCAAAGTCCAGCACTACGAAGAAATGCTGGAGCACTTCCGAACAACAAACTACGTGGCTGTTCGCTGAGCGGCCCGACGGAGAACGGCAAGTCTGGAAACCCGTGCTCCCTACAAACAAGTCCTCAGACCGAAAGCCCCCCGCTGCTACGAACCAGGGCAACTCGGTGCAGAGCCAAGAAGTATCGAGCGATACGCAAGCGCCAATGTGCGCCACTGAAACGCACCGCTCAAGAATTTCGCTCGCCCTGATGCGCTCATCTCGGCGAGAGCAGAAGATTCCGACAAGGCGCTGGCGATTTCGACCGAAAGGGCCGACGAGAACGTACTCCTGTGCCGCCTTGAGGAGCCAGCCAGGCGCGCCTGCAGGATCCGACCACCACCGGTGAGTTCCGCAATCTCGCGACTATTGCCGACATCAGTAGACAGAAACGGCGTACCGGCCGCCGCGGCCTCGAAGAGGACAAGAGGCGAATACTCCACACGTGAGGCAAGAACGAACAGATCCGCGGCCTTGAAGAGGCTCACGACATCCGCGCGCGGAAGATCGGTCACCAAAACACGCCGCCCTCGACTCGATGCGCGCATGGCTACCAACGGAAGTGGTGGGTAACCACCGATCGTTCGGCGAGCCGTGCGCAATGCACGACCAATCAAACCAGCAGCAGGCGGGTTTGCGTTGATCACCAGAGTGGCTGGGCCGGACAATCTCGCGCGACGAAACGACTCAATGAGCTCCCAATGACCCTTCGCAGGGATCGCGCTTCCGACCGAAAGCACTAGCAGGTCGCCAGCAGGAACGGCCATTCTCGAGCGGATATCGCGATCTCCGAGGTCGCCGAACTCCCGCTCATCAGCTCCATTAGACAATATCCCAACGTTCCGAAAGCCATGCTGAACGGCGAACTTATAGTCGGAACAAGTTGAACTATAGAAAACCAGCGTATCGAAATGCGCCAAGAAGCCAGGCATTCTTTCGTAATAGTCCCGATATCGCGGGTCTTCCAACCCCGAAAAACCACAAGGAATGAATACCTTCCTACCGGGCACGCGCGAAAGGACTGGGAGGCTCGCATCAAAGCTCCACTGCTGCGCGGCCTTGATGAGTATGGCGTCGAATCCCCCTGTCATGAGAAAGGACTGATACTCAGCGACAGCACCAGACAGTCCGGTGATGGCAGTTCCGGAAACATCAAACGACACCACGCGCACGCCATCGATTACGCAATCCCGAGGCCGACCAGGCCAAACCCCGGTGGCGACGGTCACATCGTCCCCAGCGGCCGCGATCCGAGTGGCGATTTGCCTCAATACCTCCTGAACACCTCCGACACTTGGAAAGTACCGCTCGCAGCAGAATAGAAATCGACGCGATCGATTCACGAGAAAGTGCCCCCGTGTTGATGCGACGCCAACATCCAGCGGGACTTAAGCCATCGCCCGAGGCCGAAACGGGGGCGTACCTGAGCGAAGTGCGTGTGCTGGTCTTGCAATCCAAGCTTGGCGGCCTGGATTCCGAGCACATAGTTGAAATGACTGTTGGCCTCGCTGAAGTACTTGCTCGGCAATTCCTGAAGGTGTTGCTCAAAGAGCTTTCGGTAACGCCGATACTGCAACGGCGCATTCTCGGAGATATTCCCACCTCCAAACCAATACCCACCAAGCACAGCCGGGAGAAACTTGAACCGGTGGCCCTGCGTGGCCAGGCGAAGCCAGCAATCGAAATCCTCAACCGCAGCGCGATCTTCATCATCCCTAAAGCCATTGACGGACAGCAACGCGGCTCGACGAACTGTCGCACCTGAAGTTGCAACCGGATTTCCGCGACGGATCATGTGCGCGACTACGTCTGTTCCCCGAACTGGAAAGCCCACAAACTCACTCCGATGAAGCCAGGATGACCTGCGATTCACTCCGCGATCAACCCGGAGACGGTGATACACAACGTCGGCATCGCCCGAGAGTACCTCGCGAAGCCGACTGATCCTTTGGGGAAACCACCAGTCATCGGAATCCAGGAAGCTAACCCAAGTCGCGCTGCTGCGGCTTACGCCAACGTTTCTTGGGCGCGCTGGGCCACCGGAAGGCTTGATCCGCACAAAATCGATCCGAAGCACTCTCTCCCAGCGACCAATGACACCAGACAGATCCTCGGAAGAGCCGTCATCACAGACGATCACTCCGAAATTTCGATCATGTTGAGTACTTAGACTCGATAGCGCTCGATCGAGTTCATGCGGGCGATTGTGCACGGGAATAACTACATCGATGCTGTCGTTGGCCATAGCGAAGAATCCCTCATCGAGGCAATTTGTTCCAACGCGATGGTACGGGAGTAGAGTCGTTGCCGCGCCCAGAGAACCACGGATCGGGGGCTACGACAACACCACCAGGAGTTTCCCCAAGCCAAGCACTCCACCAACTGAAACTGCTGTTTGCAATGATGTGGTGCCGACAACGCGACATCAGTTGCAGTTCTTCGGTTGCCGTACGCGATAGCCCTATGCTGACATGGCGCAGACCGAAAGAGCGAGGGAGGTTGCGCTCCGCCCACACGGGATCATCCGAGAAGACGAAGAACTTCGGCGACCGCACTCTCATGGCAACAAGTTCCATTGCGCGTTTGTAATAGTCCAACGAGCAACAACCGTGGTACTGCGATGCAGAAGGGAGGGTGACGTAATCTCCACGCCGAACGTGAAGACTTACAGATTCCGATGACGTTATTTCAGCCAACCAATCCGCATCTGCCAAGGAGGGTCGCGGTTGGAACTCAACCTGCAATAGGCTACGAATACGACAAAAATATCGCTCATCCTGCCAGTACCCCCGAAGGTATGCGCCGTTCGCGAAGCACAGATTGGAATGCACTTCGTGGCGTACCTCATCAATCGGCCGCAACCCCAACAAAGGCCAAAGGAACTGAGATCGCCGATGACGCAGCACGACTGAGAGGCTCTCAAATAGTAGCGGCGCTCTCGCCAGGGCGATCCCGTAGGACAACAGTTCAAATTTGCGGGGCGTTACGCCCGCACGCTGCCGCTTGTACCAACTCAGGTCGACGCGGAGCTCTATGCCGCTGTCGATCGCAACCTGCCGCGCCATCGCGTACTGGAACATCTGATTGCCGAGGCCGCCACATGCATGGAAGACAATCACTCTCGATCTCCACGCCTGAAATGGAAGCAGCCACAGCCATAGCGCTGACGGTCCGCCAAGTCCAACGACGCATCTCGAATCAGGCCATCTTCTGCACCATCGTCAGGTATCAGGGCAAACTCGACCAAGTCAAGGCCGCCGAACATCTGCAGAATTTGCGATGCTCTGTAGACACGGTGCGCATTGAACTCGATCCGAGCGTCCCCACTGACCGGCACAACAACAAGCAATTGACCGCCGGGCGCAACAATCCTCGCAAGCTCCACGGCTGCCTTTAAATCGCCCTCATAGTCAACTGGATCTCCGTAACGCCCAAGGCCTACATGTTCCAGAACGTGCATGCACGAAACGGAATCCTGACTAAGGGATTCGAATGGAAGTAGTAGGAGCGTTCCCTCCAGGCTATCCAAGCCCGAAAGCTGGACCGATGCTGGACGCAAATCGATGGTTGTAACATCGACAAATGCAGAAACAGTGCAGACAAACTGCAAGGAGCTCGCGATGTCCACGTGGCGGGCGGGCCGCGTTTCTGCCAGTACCCTGCTCGCCCAAGCAGTGTGATAAACATAATGCCGATCGAAATGCTTGTGGTGAGTCGCGTCCCTCAGATGCAGGTAGAGATCACTGAACCGGATCGCGAACCGTGAAGGACGATGCGCGCGAAGGGTGAGGAAGTCCCGAAAGGTCACCGCCGTCTTTGACAGCAATCTAGATCGGCGACGTACGGCCGGGCCCAACCGCGACAGCCGAAAGCGTTTCGTGAATTCGATTACTGTTCCCATTCGACTACTGAGCCCTTGAAGTCACACGCTGCGACTGCGCGCCAAACCACGCGCTGGCACCGATCACGCGAATCACAGCCGCGACAATGTACATCGCGCCGCCCATACGTATGTCCGACCGGTCCGGAAATACCATCACCAGCACGATCAGCGAGATCAGTGCCACGGCGTTCAGCGCGAGCATGGGCCGATACTGCCCATTCGCCAACATCACGAGATACAAGCATGCAAGCGGAGCCGACAGCGCAACACCCACTGCTTGCAACTGAAGTACCGGGACTCCGAGTGCAATGGAACCAACGTCAACGAAAAACAACCGCAAGATTTGATCCGCGAACATCGCTGCCACAATTGCCGGCGCGACAGCAATCAACGCCATCGACACTCCGAACTTCATCAACACACCTCGGGTAGGCCATCCATGGGCACGGAAATCACCGACCAGGCGCGGCAAGAAAACGCGCGATACGGGCGCCTGCAAGGCGAGTAGCGACGCGGCGATTGCGGCCACGGCGGAGTACACCCCGTAATCACTCAGTGAGGCGAACCGGCTCATCGCGATTTTGTCACTCTGGGAAACCGCAAGACCCACAATGGCGCCCGCCGTGAGTAACAACAGTCCTGCACCGAACGCACTCCTCTGCGGCACACCAGCGCCAACCCCGTCACCGCAACAGCAGGCCTCGAATCGACTTTTAACAAGCTTCTGAATTGAGATTGTATTTGCGATGTATTCGACAGCCGTAATAACGGCAAAAGATGAGCAGTACACGATTACCGAGGGGTTCCAAAGCAAAATGCAGAGTATTGCAGTACTGTGGCGTGCGGCAATGAATAAAGTTGATCGCAAGTTTGCTGTTCGATGTCGTTCGAGTCCAAACCAAACCCCCATGTTCATGCTATTCATGAGCTGGAAAAAAACCTGAATTGCGGAGATGCGAAGGGCGATCGTGAGGCGATATTGCTCGTCCTGAGAGGCCTGGAACCAGTTCTCAGCTAGAAGGCTGGAAACAATTTCAACCGATATCAGGAGAATCGACGCCGCAACCAAATAGCGCTTCCGCAGGTAGGCCAACAAATGCCGCATACATGCTCGGTCGTGACTTGCGACACTAATTTCTCGGGGGACGATCTGCGACAGACCGGCATCCAGAAACGAAGCAATCGTCTGGAGCAGCACGCACGCGGCCGCCAACCCCCACTCTTCCCGGCCAAGCACCCGGATATAGATGGGAACCGCCAGTAGCGAAGCTGCATTGGCCCCCCCCAAGGCCAGCACGCCGTAGGCCATGGTTGAGACGGTACGAGATCGGAGCACCGCGCGCATATTCCTCCGATTCTAGTCGCGCGCGATGCTCGGTTCCTTGACTTCCAATCCTGCATCGCCTGTTGCGGACCTGAATGCCCCGACTTTGCGGCGGAGCTAACGCTCTGAAGCTCCGCATCGTGCACTCGACATGCTCACCGTCAAGAATTCGCCCAACTCTGCCGTGGGAGGACGATCCGATTCCGCTTCACAAGCCGGCCTTCCAGGGGATGAATCCGCACGGGGCTCTCAGTTTCGATTGCCCAGCCCTCGACGAAACGCAACAGATGGTCGTCCGCGAAGTGCATTGCACGCGGCACGCGCGGCGCTACAGCGCCTGATGGGCATCGAGGCCCCTCAGCCAGCCACCGGTATTGTCCTGATGTCCGACCAAGTTCGGCGCAAGTCTGGCAGGAATTCCTCGTCGCGACCAGTCCTGCTACAAGCCGCTTCGGCCTGCCGACGGTGGGTACAACCTCTGAGCGGAAACTCTACGTTCACCCGGGAAAAAGTGACCAGTCGCGTCAAGCATGCGTAGAGCCATGGCGTTCGTCTCCCCGGTCAACTTCCGCTCGCCGAGTTACGCCATCTGCTCTGCCGCGAGGCGCTCCGCATCCACGCGCACCACTGCCCCGATCGGAAACCAGTTCGTCCGAAACAACTCGCCGTCGAGTTGGCCGAAGCATCAAGTGGAATTCCACGTCCACTCGCGGCTTCCGTGGACGAATGCTGCGTAAACTGGAGTTTCAATGGTGGGGAGTGACGAAAGTTTGCGCCGCGAGCGTTAGTCTCACCGGCGGGAGCGTGTCGCCAGTCGAGCTGTAGCGCACAATCCAGTGCTCACCAAGGCCTCAGCTGGATGCAAACTCAACTATTGTGACGCGTAGCTGTTGAGGTAGCTAGCTGGCGACTTTGATCATGAAAAATCACTCTAAGGCTTCTCCCTCGCTTGACGCCGATGCGCAGTTTGCCCGACAGCGCAACGCCATCCCGCCGACTGCTTGGGGCAGCGCGGCCTTGATGTTTTCAGCAGCTTGCTTCTTAGTGCTTTATCTCCAAATCATGTGCACGGACTTCGCGTTTGGGCACAACCTCATCATTCCGGATGTGTACAACATCCGGGTTTCCCTCGGTAATTTTTCACGCGTTGAGACGCCGTGGACCTCTTCAGAAGGACTCCTCGGAAACAGACTCCTCTATGGGTGGATTGACGAGACATCACTGCTGGGCTGTGCTCTCGTAAATGCACTGATTATTGCGGTCGCCTGCCTCTTGCTGATTTCGTTCTCAGGCCAGCGGAAGCTTTCATCAACATGGGTCGCGCTGGGGCTATTCGGCAATCTATATTTGGTTCTCGCATTTCCTGGTCCAAATAAGGAGATACCGGTCGTACTTACAACAGTCGTCTGCTTCATCGCGGTCGCGGAGCGGCGGAGCTACTGGTTGCCCCTCGCATTGCTCGCTTCAGTGGTGACGTACGCGTTCCGCGACGGCTTTGGTGTGATGTTGATGTTGTTGGTGCTTCTGAACATTGTTCAGTGGGGCAAGTACTGGCACCAGCTGCTCGTCATACTTTTCATCGCCCTCCTTGCCACCGTAGCCGAGACGACGATCGCGCCACTGTTCCCGTTCTATGCTCGCCAAACATCACTTTCCAGCGATACGCCGCTTCCTCCAGGCATCGCTTGGTTCATCCAAGCCGCAGGCGCTCCAGCACCGGAATCGCTGTTCTTGCATCCGCTTCTCGTTCTGCTCAGATTCATTTACAACTGCACCACCCATGCGCTGTTTCCGCAAGTGTTCACTATTGAGGAAAATGTTGATGTGCTCGGCGTTACGTATTTTCTGAATGGAATTGCGTTGATCTTCACCCTCTCCGTTTGCGCGTCGATACTGCTGAATGAACGGGCGGCGCCCCGATATTGCAGATTGGGAGCGACTTGGATTGTCGGAGCGTTGATCATGATGTCAGTGTCGCCCAATGTCCAACCTCGCTACTTTATGCCACTCTGGCCGATTGGTTTCTTGTTGGCGCCGTCGGTCAGCGGTCTTGTACGCTTCCGATCCCTGTTGCTCGCCGTCGGAATTCCGGCCGCAGTGATCGTAGCCAATGCGTGGATGGGTCGACTGCCAGCGCCTTCGATGCCCTTCCATCCCTAGCGACATTGTTTGCTCTCGAATTGGGAACAGCGCGTTAGTTCTGATCTTGTGCCCCTTCCCTGCACAATGTGACTGAGCAATCTACTGTCATCCGATTCGCCCTTTTGTAGAGCCTTTGGCCTGGATTGCCGAAGTGATAGAGAGAGAGATTCAATGAGTGACATGGATGCTGCCAAGATCATTGGATGCGAAAATGATGGTCCAGCCGCCACATTCCTCCTGTGCACCAACCGTGTCGATGCGTTGCTGCATCGCGCCGTCTTGTCTTGCTTCGGGCAGACGGAACCGCACTTTGAATTACTGATCATTGTGAACGGCGATGCGTCCGCTGAAATGGAGGCCGAGCTACGAGTCCGCTACGGCCACGACAGTCGCGTGCGGGTGGTCAGCACTGAGGTTCGATTGCTGAACTTCAGTCTTGCGCTCGGTCTTCATCTCGCCCGTGCGCCGTTCATCGCGCGGATCGATTCTGATGACATTTCCTCGCCCGAGCGGCTTGCTGTCCAGATCGCATACATGCGCGCAAACCCTGACGTCGCGGTGCTGGCGAGCGGTTTCGAGCTCATCGACGCGGACGGGCGCGTCATTTCCCAGGTTGATCCCGAACTTGATCGACACTCAATTCGCCGTCAGCTCTTCTATCGGAATCCCCTTTGTCATCCTTCGGTAATGCTGAGGGCCACGGCTGTCCGGCAGGTCGGGGGATACCTTGGCGGCCATCACGCCGAGGATTATGACCTCTGGTGCCGATTGATGGTCGATGGTAGGTGGCAGATCGCAGCGATTCCCGAGCTGCTTCTGGGCTACAACTCCGATCCATCTGGTATTGCAAGGAGATCTCGTAACGCCTACATCTCCATGGCGTCCACACAGCTTGCATGTCTGCTGGCGAGTAAAGATCCAAGGTGGCTCGTCGGGGTAGTCACGAGCATTTGGAAGTTGTTGTTTCGCGCGAGACCTTGGTAGCGCTCCGAAATCAGAACGGCTTGTACCTGACCCTAGCGAGGTGCCTGGCCATCGGACCGAGTGGAAGAAGTATCTTGGGCAGATCCACTCATCAGATACCCCGAGCAAAGTTCGCCCCGCGCCGTGGTAGCACCCGGTTCTGCACTCATTCCCTGCGGCGATCGTGGTGATACGCTAGGAACCTACATCGCCGAATCCGTTGATGGCATCGGACTTCCAATGTGCAGGATGAAGGTCCGCTGAGAGCGGCGGTGACCTACGCTACAGGCGACGCAAGGATGTCCTCGATCTGGACCGCATGCACCCGCGTCCACTCGATGTTCGCCTCCACGATCAGGCGAGTATGCCGCGCGACCTCTGAGCCCATTACCGGGACACACAGACGGTTTCCGGGTCGCTACGATCAGGCGTCAGGGTCACATTGCGAGACCAGCTGGCCCGTCCTGTCGACATCCACTGTGTCAGGAACGACCAACACCAACTGAACGCGACGAAACGATCGTAGGGCCGCCGACATGGCGCCCGCGATCGCACAGAATTGCTCGGGGCGGCCGCGCACCGGCTGTGAACGCGATTCCATTGAGCTCCTGTGCTGAGTACCAGACCGCCGTGCCGCTGGAGAGACCGCGTCGGGTGCCGAGGAAACCAACGCGCACTCACGGAATATCTTCAAAGTCAGGGCGCAGCCTGTCCCTGCCCGGGAGTCTGATGACGGAATGCGGAACCTCGTCGGACGTGTCCTGCACCAGTCGAAGCCGCGCACGTTCGGCACTGCAGAGGCTCTTGGCGACGTGGATGACGCGCGTTTCCATCGGCAACCATGCGTCGCGCCCATCGAAGCATCATTCGCCGAGCGACGCCAAAATGTCCTCGGCGTGCATTTCTTGGACATGCGCAGATCCAAAGCGCGCCTCGACAAACTCACGACCGCGGCGTGCCATGTCGGCGCGCAGCGCAGGAAACTGCAGCAATTCCTCGATCCGCCGCGCGAGCACATCGACCTCGCCACGCGGCACCAGGAACCCCGTACTGCCGTCCACCACCGTGTCGGGAAGGCCGGTGACGCGCCACGCAACGGCGGGAACACCGCAAGCCGCCGCCTCGATCACCACGTTCGGCAGCCCTTCGCGGAGGCTGGGGAAACACAGGACATCGATGCCGGACAGGAATGACGGCATGTCGTCCACCTCGCCGACCATCGTGACCGCCGGCGATGCACGAAGTGCATCCATGATCGCCCGGCTCTCGGGATCTGCCTCATCCGCAGCGCCGGCAATCACCAACTGTACGCCAGGCACACCTCGCTCCACGCGATGCAGCACGGGCAGCAAGTACTCCATGCCCTTGTCCCGGGCCAGCCGCCCGGCGAATCCGATGACCGGGGCCACGTCACCGCCGATGCGCGGCGCTCGGTACCGGAAACGCGACAGATCAACCCCCTTGGAACCCCCCGAACCCAGCACGCGAACGTGCTTGCGCGTGATCCCCTGCGCGTGCAGGAGCGTCCGCACCCCAGCGCCGACGGCGACGACGTCGCTCGCCGCCGCGCAGGCCACGCGATCTCCCAGCTTCGCAAGCTGCGCGCTCACCCCGCGCTGTCCATCCCATTTGCAGCCCCAGACATGGAAGTGGCGGACGCGGATCCCGAACGCGCGGGCCGCCACCATCGCGAGCATCCCGGCCTTGGGGGTGGCTGCCACGACTGCGTCGGGGCGGATGTCGCGAAGGAGCATGTGCCACCTTGCGAGCGCCCCGAGATCTGCCATCGGCGACACTGCACGCCGCATCGGGATGACCTGGTAGTCGACGCCGTCGACCATGTCCTCCGCCCGCGGCCTGTCCGATGCGACCATCGTCACCTGCACACCTCGGCGCGCGAGCAGCTCCGGCACCCTTCCCCAATGTCCATGGCTGATCGGCACCGTGACGGCAAGCACGACTCGGCGAACGGGGCTTAAAGCGCGAAGGCTCATGGATGCAAGCAGCTGCGGCAACCTCGTAACGGGACGTAGCATAGGGCGTATCGTGGGATGCATTTTCCGCCAACCCCGCATCGGCTTGCACGGCAAACCCTTCACGCTCTACAAGCTGAAGACCATGCGCGATCCACGGCCTGGCGAGGACCCCCTCGCGACCGATGCGGTCCGAATCACTCGCTTCGGCCGCTTCCTACGGGCCACGAGCCTGGACGAGTTACCCACGCTCTGGAACGTGTTGAAGGGCGACATGGCACTGGTCGGCCCTCGCCCACTGCTGCCGGAGTACCTGCCGCTCTATACGCCCGAGCAGATGCGGCGCCACGAAGTGAAGCCCGGCATCACGGGCTGGGCGCAGGTGAACGGCCGAAACGCCATCGGCTGGGAAGAGCGGTTCAAGCTGGATGTCTGGTACGTCGATCATCGAACCGCTTGGCTCGACCTCAAGATCCTGTGGCTGACCCTTTGGAAGGTGCTGCGCCGAGAGGGAATATCGGCGGAGGGCCACGCAACCATGCCTCCCTTCTGTGGATCCGGCGAACGGGGTGACTTCCAGTAGCGCATTAGAATGCCTTCCACTGATGTCTGAACCGTTGATCATCATTGGCGCAGGAGGGCACGGCCGGGAGACGGCGTTCGCGTACCTGGAAGGTGCACGGCCGGATTCCTTCCTGGGCTTTCTCGACGATCAAGTTCGCGGAACGACACTGGAGGGCTGGTCGGTCCTCGGAGCGATCGACGCTGCACCACTCCACGCCAATGCCAACTTCCACGTCGCAGTGAATGACCCGCGATCACGACGCATCATCGTGGAACGGCTCGCTGCCCTCGGGGTCTCACGCTGGGCCACGATCGTGCACCCGGATGTTCGCCTGCATCGATCCGTGCAGCTCGGAGAAGGCTGTTCGGTGCTCGGTGGATGCCAGGTCACCACCAACATCAGGATCGGAAATCACTGCATCATCAACCGTGGGGCACAGCTGAGCCATGACTGCATCGTGGGCGATTACTGCTCGCTCAACCCGGGCGCGTGCGTCGCTGGCAATGTGTCCATCGCGGCCGGATGCCAACTCGGCAGTGGTTGCCTCGTGCGCCAAGGCCATCGAATTGCGGCCGGAGCGACGATCGGGATGGGAGCCGTGGTGGTGAAGGACGTGCCGGAACATGCGGTGTTGGTTGGAAATCCTGGGAGCCTCCTCCGAATGGGAATGCCATGGTGAATCACGTGACCATCGCCCCCTGGCCGGTCTTCGAGCCAGACGAACTCCGTGCCGTCGAGCATGTTCTCCGCTCCGGCCGAGTGAACTACTGGACCGGTACGGCGTGCCGAGACTTCGAGGCTGCGTGGTCACGTGCGCATGCGGGGGTGCGATCGCTCAGCATGGCGAATGGCTCGCTCACCATGGACGCCGCGCTGCGTGCCTTGGAAATCGACCCCGGCGACGAAGTGATTGTCTCGCCGCGGAGTTACGTGGCGAGCGCGATGTGCGTGATCCTTGCGGGCGCAACGCCGGTGTTCGCCGACGTCGATCCGGACAGCGGCTGCATCACGCCGGCAACCGCCGAGGCTGTTCGCAGCTCGCGCACCCGTGCCGTGATTCCGGTGCACATCGGCGGATGGCCGTGCGACATGCATGGGTTCATGGACTGGTCACGCACGCACGGCATTCACGTGATTGAGGATTGCGCACAGTCGCATGGTGGCCATGTTGATGGCAAGCCGCTTGGCACCTTCGGGACCTTCGCCAGCTGGAGCTTCTGCCAGGACAAGATCATGACCACCGGCGGCGAGGGCGGCATGCTGTCCACCGCCGATGACGCACTCTTCAAGCGCTGCTGGTCATTTGCGCAGCACGGGAAGGATCATGATGAAGCAACATCCGCGTACTCGGCCAGCGTCCCCGGAAGCTTTCGATGGGTGGTGCGGCACGAGGGCACGAACCTCCGCATGACCGAGATGCAGGCTGCGATCGGGCTTCGGCAGCTGGAAAAGCTCCCTACATGGTCTGCGGCGCGACGACGGAACAGCCTGATCATGCAGGAAGCGCTGCGTGGAATTCCCGGCTTGCGGGTGCCGACAACGCCAGAAGGGCACGCCCATTACCGATGCGTGGCATTCACCGAAGGGGCTGATGCCCCGCTGGTGCGCAATGCGATGCTCAAGGCGCTGCACCGCGAGGGGGTTCCCGCCATGCACGGATCGTGCTCGGAGATCTACCTGGAGCGAACCTTCCAGGACCGCGGACGGACGCCGTCTGCAATCAGCCGCACCCCGCTCGATTCGGACGGGCGCCTGCCCCATGCACGGCGGCTGGGCGAGACCTCGCTGACCTTCCTGGTGCATCACACGATCGAGCCGGAAGCCATGCGCAGCTACGCAGCGAGGGTCCGAGCGACACTCGAGGCATGTTGCCGCGCGGGCGCGGTGGCTGATTGAATTCCGCGGCGGCGGATGCCGGAGCAATCAGGTGCGCGCAGCAGGCGACCGAGATCCGGGGACGTCAGCCACCAAGCTCCTGACCGTGGACGCATCGTGTTGGCTCACTGCCGCTTCCAAGCGCTGTACCCGGGCCTCCAGCGATTCCCACGCCTGGAACCCCTCCACCGCCACCATCACCGCGTCGTGCGCCGTCGGCCGCAGCTCCGCCCCGATCACCAGCTCCTCGAACATCTTCTCTCCCGGCCGCATGCCGGTGAACACCACCTCGATCTCGCCATTCGGGTTGGACGCATCCCGCACCGACCGCCCTGCCAGCCGAATCATGTTCCGCGCCAGGTCAGCGATCTTCACCGGATCGCCCATGTCGAGGACGAACACGTCACCGCCCTGCCCCATGGCGCCGGCCTGCAGGATCAGCTGCACGGCCTCGGGAATGCTCATGAAGTAGCGCGTGACGTCGGGATGGGTCACCGTCACCGGGCCGCCGCTCTCGATCTGCTGGCGGAAGATCGGCACCACGCTGCCGCTCGAACCCAGCACGTTGCCGAAGCGGACCATCGTGAACTTGATCCCGTGCTTGGCCCCGAACTCCGCCTGCAGCGCCTGGAGCACCATCTCGGCCATCCGCTTGGATGCGCCCATGACGCTCGTGGGGCGCACGGCCTTGTCGGTGCTGACGAAGACGAAGTTGCGCACGCCGTGCTTCATGGCGGCTTCCGCCACTCGCAGCGTGCCGAGCACGTTCACCTCGGCGCCTTCGGGCTCGTTGTCCTCCACCAGCGGCACGTGCTTGTATGCCGCCGCGTGGTAGATGGTGTCGGGCCTGTGGGCGGCCAGGATCTGGTCGATGCGGACGGCGTCGGTCACCGTGGCCAGGTAGCGGCGGATAGCCGGCCGCGCGGAGCCCGGCGCTGCCGCGCGCTGGGCGCGGCTGAGTTCGGCATCGATCTGGAACAGGTTGAATTCGCCGTTGTCCACCAGCACCAACGCCTTGGGGTCGAGTGCCAGCACCTGGCGGCAGAGCTCGCTGCCGATAGAGCCGCCGGCGCCGGTCACCAGCACGGTCTTGCCGGTGACGTTGGCCGACAGGAGCGCAGGATCGGGCTCCACCGGCGCGCGGCCCAGCAGGTCCTCGATTGTGAGGGGCTTCAGCGCGTCCACGTTGACGCGGCCGTCCTTGATCTCCGCCATGGTGGGCACGGAAAGCACCTGCACGCCACGCGCAGCGGCGTGCTCCAGCAGCGGTCGGCATGCCACGCGGCTCTTTGGGCTGAGCGCCACGAGCAGCGAGTCGAACGGGGTCTCGGCCAGGACGCGGTCGAACGCCTTGAGCGGGTGCACCCGGATGCCGCGCAGCGCCGTGCCCGCCAGTCCGGGGGCGTCGTCGAAGAAGGCCACGATCACCGATGCCCGGTCATGGGCCATGGCAGATGCCAACCCTGCGCCCACATCGCTTGCCCCGAGGATGGCCACGCGGTGGTGAATGCGGTGCTGCACGCGAAGGAAGCGGCGGACGACCAGTCGCACCCCACCGGTTGCCAGAAAGAGCAGGACCCCCGCGATCACCGGCGCAGTGCGGGGCAGCCCCTCGCCGCGTCCGGGCGTCAGCAGGAACAGGAGTTCCAGCAGTGCCGTCGCGGCAAAGCACCCCTTCAGCAAGAACCACGCATAACGCGGCCCGATGTATCGGGTGATTTCGCGGTAGAGGCCAAATGCCCAGAAGATGGGCGGCACCACGAGTGCGGGCACCAGCAGGTACCACCAACGGCCTGCAGGAGGGAGTGCTGCGTCACCAAGGCGGAGCATGAACCCCGCCCAGAGGGCCACCGAGGCGGATGCTGCGTCCCAACCAACCATCAGCCACTGCTTGCCGCGGCGCGACAGCCGCTCGCTTGCATGCAGCGCTCGATCGAGTGGGTTGGCGTGATGGATACTCACCGGAGACCGGAGTCTAACCGAGCAACCCCAGCATCCGCTAACCTCCTCTTGATGGATTCCCCCGACTCGAATGCCATGCGAACCGCGTACCGATCCGCCGCCGTCCGGAACCCCTGACCCATGGCATCCGTCGTCTTCTACTTCGAGCTCCACCAGCCGTTCCGGCTCCGCCGCTACTCGGTGTTCGACACCGACCCGTTCTATTTCGACAACGAGGCCAATGCCGGCATCCTGCGCAAGGTGGCGGACAAGTGCTATCGCCCCACCACGGAGAAGCTGCTGGACCTGGTGCGCCGGCACGACGGACGCTTCCGCGTGAGCTTCGCCGTCAGCGGCACCGCGCTGAAGCAGCTGGAGGAATGGGCGCCCGACGTGCTGGACACGCTCAAGCGCCTGGTGGATACCGGCGCCTGCGAGCTGCTGGACGAGACCAGCCACCACTCGCTGGCGTTCCTGTTCTCGCGCAGCGAGTTCGACGAGCAGGTGCGCCTGCACCGCGCGGAGGTAGCGCGCCTCTTCAACGGGTACAGGCCGACCGCCTTCCGCAACACCGAGCTGATCTACAACAACGAGCTCGCTGGCCACGTGGCGTGGCTGGGTGACTACAAGACGGTGGTCTGCGAGGGCGTCGACCGCATCCTGGGCGTGCGCAGCCCCAACTACGTGTATGCGCCGCCGCAGGGCGCCACGCCCGAGGGCAAGGAGCCGGTGCGGCTCCTCCTCAAGAACTACCGCCTCTCCGACGACATCGCCTTCCGCTTCAGCGACCGCAACTGGAAGGAATGGCCGCTCGATGCGCAGCGCTTCGCCAAGTGGGTCAACCAGATCAACGGCGACGGCTACCTCTGCAACCTGTTCATGGACTACGAGACCTTCGGCGAGCACCAGTGGGCCTCGACGGGGATCTTCGACTTCCTGGACAAGCTGCCGGAGGCCGTCTTCGACGTGAACCCCGGGCAGAACGGCTTCCTCACCGTGAGCGAGGCCTCCGCCGCGCACCGGCCGGTGGGCGACTACTCCACGGAGAAGTTCATCAGCTGGGCCGACAGCGAGCGCGACCTCAGCGCCTGGCTCGGCAACCCGCTGCAGGACAATGCCATCTCGCAGCTGTACGAGATCGAGCCCGCGGTGCGCGCTCGCCATGCGGCGGGCGACCAGTGGATCCTGGAGGACTGGCGCAAGCTGACCACCAGCGACCACTTCTACTACATGTGCACCAAGTACTGGTCGGACGGCGACGTCCACAAGTACTTCAGCCCGTA
>Ga0114968_10001231_pt1 | contig 19518 bp, 20 predicted proteins | sample M_130807_EF_Meta_FD_87020 | JGI IMG/M metagenome (GOLD analysis project Ga0114968, IMG submission 87020) | Freshwater microbial communities from Lake Montjoie, Canada to study carbon cycling - M_130807_EF_MetaG | ecosystem: Environmental > Aquatic > Freshwater > Lake | place: Lake Montjoie...
GCCGGCACCCACACCCCTTGACCCTGCGCATGCCCCGGCAGCGCATGTGGAGGACACACCGGGCACCCCGACGATCGATTCGCTGGTGGCGTTATCCAATGGCCGCCCCGATCTTGCCCGTGCTGATCGAGAGTGGACCGCAGCGGACACGCTTAAAAACGTGGTCTTCATGGTGACCGCGCCAGATGGGTCGACGGCTCCGTTGGCGGTGGGTCTGCCGGGCAATCGCGAGGTGGATATGAAGCGCCTTGAGGCGGTTCTGCACCCATCGGTTGCGCGTCCATTCGAAGAAGCGGATTTCGCGAAGCACTCCACACTCGTCAAGGGCTACATCGGCCCGCAGGCATTGGGCGAGGTCAGGGGCATTCGCTACCTCGTCGACCCGCGCGTGGTGGCTGGCAGCCGGTGGATCACGGGGGCCAACGACAAGGGCCGGCACGTCTTTGAGCTCACCATGGGTCGCGACTTCGATGCGGATGGAACCATCGAGGTGGCCGAGGTGCTCGAAGGCGACACCTGCCCGTCATGCGGGTCGATGCTGGCGATCGCACGCGGCATCGAGATCGGACACATCTTTCAGCTTGGACGCAAATACGCTCAGGCGCTGGGCCTTAAAGTTCTAGATGAGAACGGAGAGCTCATCACCGTGACGATGGGTTCCTACGGCATCGGAGTGTCTCGCGCTGTGGCTGCGATCGCTGAGCAGTCCCATGACGAGAAAGGACTCATCTGGCCGCGTGAGATCTCCCCGGCAGATGTGCACCTCATCGCCACGGGTAAGGGCGATGAGCAGTTCGACGCCGCTGACGCACTGGCCGGGCACTTGCAGTCCGCTGGCGTTCGGGTGCTCTACGACGACAGGCGAGGAGTATCGCCCGGAGTGAAGTTCAACGACTCTGAACTCCTCGGTATCCCCACCATCGTTGTTGTCGGGAAGCGCCTTGCCGAGGGCTTCATTGAAGTGCGTGATCGTCGAACCGGTGAGCGAGAGGATGTGGCCACGACCGATGTCGTGGCGCTGCTCGTCAGTACGGTGCGGAGCTGAGCATGTCGATCAGGGCCGTGGTGTTCGACTGGGGCGGCACGCTTACTCCGTGGCACGACGTTGACCTTGTCTCCCAGTGGTACGCGTATGCGGTCTCCTACGACCCGCGACATGCGGCGGCACTGGCCCGTCGACTGTGTCAGCGTGAGATCGCCCGTTGGGATGAGCATCTCGAGACCGGTGGAGCCAAGGGGCCCGGTGCACTGGAGTCGCTGTTTCTCGAAGAAGGCATAGACATATCAAGTGCTCGGCACCTGCGGGCGTTGGGCGCGTATCTGGACTTCTGGGCACCGCACACCGACGCCGACCCAGAGGCGCTACCCCTGATGACCGCCCTGCGCGAGCGAGGCCTCCTCGTGGGTGTTCTGAGCAACACCCTGTGGCCGCGGGCTCACCATCAGGAAGTTTTCGCCCGAGACGGGCTTGATGGCCACATTGACGCAGCTGTGTACAGCTCGGAACTTCCGGTGGCCAAGCCGCACCGCGAGGCATTCCAGACGATTCTGGATGCCTTGGGTGTGAGCGCCGGTGAGGCCGTTTTCGTGGGGGACCGCATGTGGGACGACGTTCACGGGGCAAAGGAACTTGGCATGCGGGCGATCTGGATTCCTCACTCAAAAATTCCTGCCGAGCAATCGGTCGAGACCGGCTCAGCGCCTGACGCAGTTGCCAACAGGCTTGCTGACGTACTGGGCATCGTGGAGCGCTGGCAGGGCGTGTAGTCGTGCTTGCTTCACTGCCGGATGCGCCGGTGCTCGCCACGTTGTGCATTGCCGCTCTACTGGCCGGTTGGGTCGACGCAGTGACGGGCGGAGGCGGACTTCTGCAATTGCCCTCGCTGCTACTCGCGTTGCCGCAGGCGCCGGCGGTTCAAGCAATCGCGACGAACAAACTGTCGAGTGTTCTTGGGACCAGCGCAGCAACAGCCACGTATGCACGCTCGACTCGACTCGATCTGCGCACGGCGATACCGATGGCTATTTCGGCAATGCTGGGAGCCGCAGGTGGAGCCTGCGTCGCCAGCGCAGTTCCGTCACATGCCCTGCGACCGGTCATCATCGTGGCACTCGTGGGTGTGTGGCTGTGGACAATCTTTCGTCCGTCCCTAGGTCGCCACGAGGCACTGCGGTGGGAGGGGCAGCGTCGGCACTACGTTGTCGCGGCCTCTGCTGGCTTGGCAATTGGCTTCTACGACGGTGTGATTGGTCCGGGCACCGGATCATTCCTGCTGATCGTGCTCGTCGCGGGGCTCGGGTATTCGTTCCTACACGCCTCGGCCACGGCAAAGGTCGTCAATCTGGCCACCAATGTTGCCGCACTCGTGGTGTTTGGTCTCGCGGGTGCTCCTTGGTGGCTGCTCGGTTTGATCATGGGCGTCTTCAATGTGACGGGGGCTGTTGTGGGCGCGCGCATGGCTATCACTCGGGGCAGCGGTTTCGTTCGAGTAGTGTTTTTGGTCGTCGTAGGCCTGTTGATTCTTCGACTTGGCTGGGACCAGGTGCACCTGTAGGTCCCCCGGGATCACTTCTGTGACCCCACCTGACCCTGGGGAAAAGCCTGTGTCAGAGCGCCCCACGCCACGGCGCGGCTGGCGCACACTTGTGCAGCGATGACGGCTCGCCGGCGAGCATCACCGGTGGTGACCGCGGCGAGATCGGCATACACCGGCACGAGTGCGTTCTCGACGTGAGCGAGGAGTTCGCGGGCGTGGGTCGGAGTGTCTGGCTGGATGGGCAGTGCATAGGCCGAAGCGGGTGGGGGAGGCGCCGACAGTGTCGCGGCTGCTAGGTCTCGCGCTTGACGATGCGCATCGAGGGCTGAGAGGGCGCGCCGCTGAGCAGGAACCCGGGGGCCGGCGATGGAGTAGGCGTACACAGCCGCATCTTCGCCACGCACGACTGCAGTCTGGGCCTCGTCGTGATTCATGAGCGCAGCAATGAAGCAACGTGGCCCGCTTCAGATGCGGCAATGAGGGCCAATGTCCTTGCGAGTTGTGCATCGGATGCTGCAACGCAGTCATCGAGTCGTTGGACCGATGCGGCCTTCTCGGCATTTGCCAACTCTGCAATCGCTCGCTCGGGAGTGGACCACTCCACGGCTGGGCCGGACGTAGCGGTCCCGCTGTCGGGCGCACCCCCTAATGCGGACAGGTGAGCGCGGTGCTCGTCGAGGATAGGACCGAGTTGAGCCTGCAGTTGAGGGAACGTTGTGATGGCGGAGTTGTAGCGCACGATGAGTCGAGCCTCATCCTCGACGGACGCCGACCGTGCGGCTTCGAGCGACGGTGATGAGGGGTCGGTGGAGGACGAGCAGGCAGCCGCGGTAACCAGTGGGAGCACGAGGGCCACGCGACGGGTCATCCGAAGGGGCATCCGAAAGGGCATGCCGGCGACGCCTGCGGGCAACGGGCTCTGCATGGTGCACAGGATGGCACGGAGTGGATACCCTGAGGAGGGTCGGTCGTTGATGACGACTCGTGACAGCGTCACAACTGCATTGCCACAACTGGATCCGGAGGCCGTCATGAATGACGCGCTGGTTGCGGGGCTCACGGCCCCCATAGCTGCTTTGGGCGTTGACGTGGAAGCCGTCGAAGTTCAGAAGGCCGGCCGTCGACACGTGGTGCGAGTCGTGGTCGACCGCGAGGGTGGCGTTGATCTGGACCTCGTGGCGGAGGTGAGTCGAACAGTCTCCAATCTGCTCGATATCGAGCCGCTGGCGTCAGTCCTGACAGGTCCCTTTGTTCTTGAAGTGAGCTCTCCAGGGATCGAGCGGCCACTGACGCTGGAGCGTCACTGGCGTCGTGCAGCGACGCGATTAGTCGAGGTGCACCTGCGCGACGGCGCGACATTGACCGGTCGGGTTGTCGAGGTGTCCGATCGTGGCCTGGTTCTCCAGGTCAATGACGTCACTCACACGATTGCGCTCACTGATCTGGCTCATGGGCTTGTCCAAGTGGAGTTCGCCAAGTTCAGTGATGAAGGGCAGGACTAGACATGGATATCGACGTCAGCGCTCTCAGGGCCCTCGTGCGCGAAAAGGACCTATCCCTGGATGTTGTTGTGGAGACCATCGAACAAGCGTTGCTTGTCGCGTATCACCACACTGACGGATGCACCCCCAAGGCACGAGTGGTGCTCGACCGTAAGTCAGGTCACGTGACCGTCTGGGCTGCAGAGACAGACGACGACGGTGCGATCACTCGCGAGTGGGATGACACACCCGCGGGTTTTGGTCGCATTGCTGCCACCACAGCTCGGCAGGTCCTGCTGTCGCGCTTACGTGAAGCCGAAGGTGACGTCACGTTGAGCGAGTTCACGGGGCGCGAAGGCGACCTCGTGTCGGGATCGGTCCAACAGTCGTCCAATCCGCGCATGATTCGCATCGACCTTGGCAAGGTGGAGGCCAATCTCCCGCCAGAGGAGCAGGTTCCCGGCGAGTCTTACGTCCACGGAACACGGCTGAAGTGCATCGTCACAGGCGTGAAAAAAGGATTCAAGGCGCCATCGGTAACGGTATCGAGATCGCATCCGACCCTCGTCAAGGCATTGTTCGCTCTGGAGGTGCCGGAGATCGCCGATGGCACGGTTGAAATCAAGGGCATGGCCAGGGAGGCGGGACATCGCACAAAGATCGCGGTCTACTCCAGTGTGCCCGGGGTCAATGCCAAAGGTGCCTGCATCGGGCCGCTTGGCCAGCGCGTGCGGCAGATCATGGCCGAACTCAACGGTGAGAAGATCGACATCGTCGATTGGTCCGAGGATCCGGCGCAGATGATCGCTCATGCCTTGTCCCCGGCGCGGGTAACCTCGGTGACGGTCGTGGATCCGGTGGCCCGGGCCGCGCGCGTCCTCGTCCCGGACTATCAACTGTCCCTGGCCATCGGTCGGGAGGGCCAAAATGCCCGACTCGCGGCCCGGATGACCGGGTGGCGGATCGACATTCGGCCGGACAGCGGTCCCGGGGGCCCCGACTCGCCACCACCTGCGGCGGCCTGAGCTGCGTGGGAGGGGTAGACTCCCGGAGTTCGCCGCTGCGCACCTGTCTGGGTTGCCGGCAGCGGGCGCCACAGAGTGACCTGATTCGGGTGGTCGTGGTGGGTGGGGCCCTCGTGGCCGACCTGCACCGACGGATGCCGGGCCGGGGGGCGTACCTGCACCCCGATCTGCAGTGCCTTGAACGTGCGGCCAAGCGCCGGGCGTTCCCCCGTGCGCTCAGGGTCGAGGGTCCATTGGACGTCGATCAGGTTCGCGTCAGTGTCACGCACGAACACGGCTCGGGCAACCGCTCGATGTCGACGGGACCGGCCTCGGCCGGTGCGGACCGGGAGTGATCTACAGGTGAACACCCCATGAGCGCATCAGCATGAACGTGCATTACCAGCGCTGACGGTCCGGGTGTGTCCCGGACCAAGACAGGAGAGAAGTGTCGAAGGTTCGGGTTTATGAACTCGCCAAAGAGTTCGGCGTCGAAAGCAAGGTTATCCTTGCCAAGTTGGCCGATCTCGGAGAATTTGTTCGTTCTGCGTCATCCACCGTTGAGCCGCCGGTCATTCGCAAGCTTCGCGAGGCCATGCCGGCTCCGGTAACGGCAGCCACGGCAGCTCCGGCCAAAAAGACAGCGAAGAAGGTAGCGGCCAAGCCGGCCGACAGTGACGGGGAAGAGTCGGCAGGAGACAGTGCTGCTGAGCCAGCTATGAAGGCTGAGCCGCAGGCTCCCAAGCGTTCGACGTCACGTGCCAAGGCTGCGTCCGACACCGATACCGCAGCGGCCGTGGCCAGCCTCGCGGAAGTAGCCGCGCCTGAGGCGGCCGCTGCCGAGAGGCCCGCAGCCCCGGTGGCACCACCGGTGCGGGAGGCTCCCGAGGCTCCCGAGGCTCCCGAGGCTCCAGCGGCTCTCGAGGCTCCAGCGGCCCAGGCGGCACCGCCGGCAGCTGGTCCGCGGCCGGCCGGTCCTCGACCAGGTAACAACCCCTTCGGCGCCGGCACCGGTATGGGTCGCGCTCCGCGGCCGGGCAACAACCCGTTCAGCAGCGGAACGGGCATGGGAAATCCGGCGGTGCCGGGCGCTCCGCGTCCCAATCCCGGCTCTATGCCCCCACGCCCCGCGCGCCCTGCTGGTCCCGGTGGTCCCGGTGGTGCCGGTCGCCCCGGTGGTGGTCCCGGTGGTGCCGGCGGTCCCGGTGGATTCAGTCGTTCCGGTGGTCCCGGCGGGGCCGGTGGGGCCGGTCGCCCCGGTGGTGGACCCGGTGGTCCCGGTGGGTTCAGTCGTCCCGGTGGTGCCGGTCGCCCCGGTGGTGGTCCCGGTGGTCCCGGTGGTCCCGGTGGGTTCAATCGTGCCGGTGGTGCCGGTCGCCCCGGCGGTCCCGGTGGGCCTGGCGGTGCACCCGGTGGTGGTCCCGGCGGCCCCGGCGGCCCCGGCGGCCCCGGTGGATTTCCCGGCCGTGGCGGTGGCCCGGGTGGGCGTGGTTCGGCCGCCGGTGCGTTCGGTCGGCCAGGTGGCCGTCCGTCCCGAGGACGAAAGTCCAAGCGTGCGAAGCGGCAAGAGTTTGACAACATGCAGGCACCCATCATGGATGGCGTTCGCATCAGCCGAGGAGGCGGTGAAATTGTTCGCCTGCCTCGGGGCTCGAGTCTGACTGATTTCGCGGACAAGATCGACGTGATGCCGGCAGACCTGGTCAAGGTGCTGATCGGCCTTGGCGAGATGGTCACCGCAACCCAGTCGATCGATGACGACACCCTGCGGTTGCTCGGTGGCGAGCTCAACTATGACGTTCAGGTGGTTTCGCCAGAGGACGAGGATCGCGAGCTGCTGGAGTCCTTCGACCTTGAGTTCGGCGAACACGAAGGCGAAGAGGACGATCTTGAGATCAGGCCTCCCGTCGTCACGGTCATGGGTCACGTCGACCATGGCAAGACCAAGTTGCTGGATGCCATCCGCAAGACCAACGTGGTCAGCGGTGAAGCGGGCGGCATCACGCAGCACATCGGCGCTTACCAGGTCATGGCTCACACGCCCGATGGTGAGCGGCCCATCACGTTCATCGATACGCCCGGTCACGAGGCCTTCACGGCTATGCGTGCCCGTGGCGCGCAGGTCACGGACATCTCCATTCTTGTGGTCGCAGCAGACGATGGTGTGAAACCGCAGACGATTGAAGCGCTCAACCATGCGCAGGCGGCAGGTGTTCCGATCGTCGTGGCCGTCAACAAGGTGGACAAAGAGGGTGCCGACCCGATGAAGGTCAGGTCACAGCTGACCGAATACGGTCTGGTGGCAGAGGAGTTCGGCGGCGACACCATGTTCGTGGATGTGTCGGCGAAGGCGGGCACAGGACTGGAGACTCTGCTGGAGGCGGTCCTGCTCACGGCGGATGCAGCCTTGGATCTGCGTGCCAATCCGCATCAGGACGCGCAAGGCGTGGCGATCGAGGCTCACTTGGACCGCGGTCGCGGTCCGGTCGCCACGGTCCTTGTCCAGCGAGGCACTCTGCGTCCCGGCGACTCCATCGTCGCGGGCGACGCGTTTGGGCGGGTGCGCGCACTGCTTGACGATGAGGGCAATCCTGTCGATCAGGCCACGCCGTCCTTCCCGGTGCAGGTGCTAGGTCTTACCTCGGTGCCGGGTGCTGGCGACTCCTTCATGGTGGTGTCCGAGGATCGGGTCGCGCGGCAGATCGCTCAGACGCGACAGGCGCGCGAACGCAATGCGATGCTGGCCAAGAATCGCGTCAAGCGCTCCCTGGAGGACTTCTTGGAGTCTTTGGAGAAGGGCGATGTCAGCGAACTCACGCTCATCATCAAGGGCGACGTGTCCGGTTCGGTGGAGGCTCTCGAGGATGCGCTTCTCAAGATCGAGGTGGGCGATGGTGTGTCACTGCGGGTCATCCACCGCGGAGTTGGCGCCATCAACAAGAACGACGTCACGCTGGCGAGCGCATCGAAGGCCATCATCATCGGCTTCAACGTGCGACCGGAAGGCAAGGTCGCGGAGCTGGCCTCAGAAGAGGGCGTCGATGTGCGCTACTACAGCGTGATTTACCAGGCCATCGAAGAGGTTGAGTCGGCACTGCGCGGAATGCTCAAGCCCGAGTACGAAGAGGTGCAGCTCGGCACGGCACAGGTGCGAGAGGTGTTCAAGTCAAGCAAATTCGGCACTATCGCCGGCTGCCTCGTCCAAACAGGTGACATCAAGCGAAATTCGAAGGCGCGTCTCATTCGCGACGGAGCGGTCGTGGCTGAGAGCGTCACGGTGGCGGGTCTTCGTCGCTTCAAGGATGACGTCACCGAGGTGCGCGAGGGCTTCGAGTGCGGCATCAATCTCGGCTCCTTCCAGGATGTCAAGGTCGACGATGTCATCGAGACCTACGAGATGCGAGAGAAACCGCGTAAGCCATGAGCGAGGCACGGCAGCGCAAGCTTGCTGACCGGATCCAAGTGATCGTCGCCGAAATGCTCGAGCGTCGCATCAAGGATCCGCGGTTGGGATTTGTGACGGTCACCGACGTGCGCATCACTGCAGATCTGCGTGAAGCGACCGTGTTCTACACGGTGCTAGGCGACGATGAGGCGCGCATCGGCAGTGCAGCCGCGCTTGAATCAGCCAAGGGCGTGCTGCGCAGCGAGGTGGGAAAGCAGACCGGAGTGAAGTTCACTCCGAGTCTGGCTTTCATTCTGGACGCCCTGCCCGAGACTGCAGTGCATGTGGAGGAACTCTTGCAGCGGGCTGCTGCCGCGGATGCGGCGGTCCAGGCGCAGGCAGTGAATGCGTCCTACGCCGGCGAATCCGATCCGTACCGGCACGAGTCCGAGGCAGACGACTGAACGGCATAGTCGTGGTCGACAAGCCCGCTGGCCTGACGTCGCACGATGTGGTGGCGCGTGCCCGGCGCCAGCTGGGTACCCGCAGGGTCGGCCATGCCGGGACGCTGGATCCGATGGCAACCGGAGTGCTTGTCCTCGGAGTTGATGGGGCAACCCGGCTCCTGGGGCACCTGGCACTGAACGACAAGTGCTACGACGCGACGATTCGGCTGGGCTCGGCAACCGTCACCGATGATGCCCTCGGTGCGATTCTCACCAGGGCTTCTGCCGCGTCAATCTCCGAGGTTCACGAAAGTGCAATCACCCGGGGACTTTCGACGCTGACGGGAACCGTCTTGCAGCGTCCGAGTTCGGTCAGTGCGATCAAGGTCGATGGCAAGCGCGCATACGCGCGTGTGCGTGCAGGGGAGGAGATAGTCCTCCCTGCGCGTGAGGTCGACATCATGGAGATTGCGGTCAATGGCATATGCCGAATCGAGAACGGCATTGACATCGATGTTCGTGTCACCTGTTCGTCAGGTACGTACATTCGCGCGATTGCACGTGATCTAGGCGATCACCTTGGCGTCGGGGGGCACCTCACCGCTTTACGGCGCACCCGTGTGGGTGCGTTCGGCGTCGCAGAATCTGTCGATGTGGACCACATTGCCCAGGGTTTCCAGACTCTTGATTCTGTTGCGGCTCGATCCTTTCGCACAATCGTGGTGGACGATGTCGTGGAGCAGGACATCAGGCATGGGCGACCGGTTGCCTGGCCGATGTCAGGGGCCCCGGGTTCGGAGTCAGTCATCGTCCACGCGTTCATGAGTGAGTCCGGAGCCCTGTTGGCGCTGGGCGAGAGGTCAGATTCTCGGCTGCGCTATCTCGCGGTATTCGCCCATGGCTAGGCTCTAGGGGATGTCTTCCCACAAGCACGTCATATGTATCGGGGCCTTCGATGGCGTGCATCGAGGCCACCAGCTGCTCATCTCCCGCGGCCGCGAATTTGCCGACTCGTTGCAGCTGCCGCTCATTGCGGTGACGTTCGATCCTCACCCGCGCACAATCCTTCGCTCTGAAGGTGCTCCACCGGCTCTGTGCACTCTTGACCGCCGGATTCAGTACCTGCTCGAGGCGGGAGCCGACGAAGTCGACGTGATCGAGTTCGATGCGAACTTCGCCTCGTTGTCGGCCCATGAGTTCATCGATGATGTGATCGTCGAAGGCCTGCATGCGAGCGTGGTTGTCGTCGGGGAGGACTTCCGATTCGGTCACAAGGGCTCGGGATCGGTTGCCACACTTGCCGATGCGAGTGCGGCACGGGGCTTCGCAACCGAGGCGGTGTCACTTTTCCTCGAAGACGACGAGAAAGTATCGTCGAGCCGGATCCGCGAAGAAGTTCTGGCGGGTGATGTCCTCGACGCAGCCCGACTGCTCGGACGTCCTTACTCCGTGGAGGGAACGGTGGTGCACGGGGACCACAGGGGTCGTGAGCTGGGGTATCCCACCGCAAACCTGGCCTGGATCGGCAGTCCTGCGATTCCGGCCGACGGTGTCTATGCCACGTTCTTGGTGGTCGACGGCGAGTACCTCCCGGCAGCGACCTCGATCGGACTCAACCCTCAGTTCGAGGGACGCGAGCGCCGGGTGGAGACCTATGTGCTGGACCGCGATGATCTGGACCTCTACGGAGGGCAGATCGTGGTGGAGTTCGTCGAGTTCCTGCGACCTCAGCAGGTGTTCGATCAGATGGACAGCTTCGTGGCGCAGATGGGTCAGGACGTGGCCAGGGCTCGTGCCCTCACGTCCGGTTTGGGCTAGTTTGCCAGTGGTCGGCCCCCTGGTGTGGGGCTGCTAGCCTTGACGCGCACCATGAGGTGCCAACAGACGGTTGTGGAGCGGGCGCTCCGCATCGCGTGTCGAATTCGAGTCGGGGGCTTGCCCCAGACGCGCCCGAGAGGAAAAGCATGTCGCTCGATACTGCGGTCAAGCAGCAAATCATTGCCGAATACGGCAGCAAGCCCGGAGACACCGGCAGTCCTGAGGTCCAGATCGCCATGCTTACCAAGCGGATCTCGGATCTGACGGAGCACCTCAAGTCCCACAAGCATGATCACCACGGTCGTCGTGGCCTTCTGCTTCTCGTGGGTCAGCGCCGCCGTCTTCTTCAGTACTTGGTCAAGACCGACATCGCGCGCTACCGCGTCATCATCGAAAAGCTCGGAATTCGTCGATAGCCTCACCGAGGGCCAGCCATGGGGCCGGCCTTCATCCCAACTGAACACTTCAGAGAACCCGGGGCGCATTTGCTCGTCGGTCCTCGGTAGTGACCTCCGGCTGATATCAGCCGTGGGCCTCGATCGAAGACCGCCACCGGCACTCTCGCGCCCCCTTGTCAAAGGAGGCACCCGTGGAGGGTCCCCAGGTCCACACGTCCAAGGCCGTTATCGACAACGGTTCCTTCGGGACGCGCACGATCACGTTCGAGACCGGTCGTCTGGCACGCCAGGCAGCCGGGTCAGTCACCATTTGCCTGGACGACGACACCCTGCTTCTCAGTGCGACAACCGCTGGTAAGCAGCCCAAAGATCAGTTTGACTTCTTCCCGCTGACGGTTGACGTCGAAGAGCGCATGTACTCCGTTGGGCGGATCCCCGGTTCGTTCTTCCGTCGCGAAGGTCGTCCCAGTGAGGATGCGATTCTCACCTGCCGACTCATCGACCGCCCGCTGCGTCCCAGTTTCGTCAAGGGACTGCGCAATGAGATCCAGGTCGTCGTCACGGTGCTTGCGCTGGATCCTGCCGAGTTGTACGACGTGGTCGCCATCAATGGCGCATCCGCATCCACGCAGCTTGCGGGTCTGCCGTTCAGCGGTCCCGTAGGAGGCGTCCGGGTTGCGCTCATCCGCGGCCAGTGGGTGGCCTTCCCCACGCATGAGCAGCTGGGTGAGGCCGTGTTCGACATGGTTGTTGCGGGTCGAATTGCCGACGATAACGACGTCGCGATCATGATGGTTGAGGCCGAAGCGACCGACCGCACGATTGAGCTGATTGCCGGGGGGGCCAAGGCCCCGACGGAGCAGGTGGTGGCCGAGGGTCTGGAAGCCTCGAAGGTGTTCATTCGCGCACTATGCGTGGCGCAACAGGAGTTGGCAGCCAAGGCTGCCAAGCCCACGGCCGACTTCCCGCTGTTCCTCGACTACCAGCCAGACGCCTATGACGCGGTGGACAAGCTCTCGGGTGCCAGCATCCGCGAGGCCATGACGATCGTCAGCAAGGCTGAGCGAGAGGATCGCCTTGATGACATCAAGAAGGTCACCGTTGCCGAACTGGCCGAAGCCGGCAGTGCATTCGTGGGCCGCGAGAAGGAGCTGTCCGCTGCGGTGAAGTCAGTGACCAAGTCTGCAGTGCGGGAGCGTGTCCTGCGCGACAAGGTGCGCATCGATGGGCGTGGTCTCACCGACATTCGCACCCTGTCCGCCGAGGTGGCCGTTCTGCCTCGCGTCCATGGCTCAGCACTCTTCGAGCGCGGAGAGACACAGATTCTTGGTGTCACCACGCTCAACATGCTGCGCATGGAACAGCAGCTCGACACTCTCAATCCTGAGAATCGCAAGCGCTACATGCACAACTACAACTTCCCGCCCTATTCCACGGGTGAGACAGGACGTGTGGGTTCGCCCAAGCGTCGCGAGATCGGACACGGGGCGCTCGCGGAGCGGGCGCTCGTGCCGGTGCTCCCATCGCGCGAGGAGTTCCCCTACGCCATTCGTCAGGTGTCGGAGGCGCTGGGGTCCAATGGATCGACGTCCATGGGTTCGGTCTGTGCCTCCACGATGTCACTGCTCAACGCGGGTGTGCCGCTGCGCGCTCCGGTGGCAGGCATCGCGATGGGGTTGATCTCCGGAAAGATCGACGGTGCGATCCAGTACGTGGCTCTGACAGACATCCTCGGTGCCGAGGATGCATTCGGCGATATGGACTTCAAGGTTGCCGGCACCAAGGATTTCGTCACGGCTCTCCAGCTCGACACCAAGCTCGATGGCATCCCCGCATCGGTGCTTGCTGCGGCGCTGGCGCAGGCCAAGGACGCACGACTGACCATCCTTGAAGTCATGAGCGAAGCCATTGATGCTCCCGATGAGATGGCGGCTACCGCGCCGCGTGTCATCAGCATCAAGATCCCCGTGGACAAGATCGGGGAGGTGATTGGGCCGAAGGGCAAGATCATCAACCAGATCCAAGAGGAGACCGGCGCCGACATCACGATTGAGGATGACGGCACGATCTACATCGGCGCAACCGATGGGCCTTCTGCTGAGGCGGCTCGTTCGCAGATCAACCAGATCGCGAACCCGACCATGCCCGAGGTGGGTGAGCGTTACCTCGGAACCGTCGTCAAGACGACGAACTTCGGGGCGTTCATTTCATTGATGCCCGGGAAGGACGGCCTTCTGCACATCTCGGAGGTAAAGAAGATCGCGGGCGGCAAGAAGCGCATCGAAACCGTGGAGGAAGTTCTCAACGTCGGTGACAAGGTGCAGGTTGAAATCAAGGAGATCGATCCGCGCGGCAAGCTGTCGCTCGTCCCGGTCCTTGATGAGGCAGCAGCTGCAGCCAACGCTGAGGCCGATGCCTAAAGCGCAGACACGCACGCTCCTCCGGGAAGGCGACGGCGGCATCGTCCGCCGCACGACCCTTCCCGGAGGACTGCGGGTCATCACCGAGCAGGTTCCGGGTGTTCGTTCGGCTTCTTTTGGCGTCTGGGTCAACGTCGGCTCACGCGACGAAAAAGGCGCCCAGACTGGCTCGGCTCACTATCTGGAGCATCTGCTCTTCAAGGGCACCTCGCGCCGAAGCGCGTTAGACATCTCAGCATCCATCGAGGCCGTGGGTGGCGATCTGAACGCGTTCACCACCAAGGAATACACGTGTTACTACGCGCGGGTATTGGACCAGGACCTGCCGCTCGCGATAGATGTCGTGTGCGATGTCGTGGTCGATGCGCTGATTCGCCCCGAGGACGTCGAGGCTGAACGAGGAGTGATCCTCGAAGAAATCGCCATGAATGACGATGATCCCGGAGACCTCGTGCACGATGAGTTTGCGGCTGCAATCTTCGGGGATTCACCGCTCGGGCGTCCCATTCTTGGCACCGCCCAGACGATTGAGGCAATTAGTCGCAACTCCATCAATTCCTTTTATCGCCGGCGATATCGGCCTGAGGGAATGGTGGTGGCCGCGGCTGGCAATCTTGAGCATGAGCAGGTCGTCGCACTCGTCCGCCGCGCCTTTGCGGATGTCCTGGACGACTCATGCGTGCCCGAGTCTGCTCGCACCGCACCGCGTCGCCGCCTGAGTTTCGCGGGTGTTCAGCTGACAACTCGTCCCACCGAGCAGGCACACCTCGTCCTGGGTGTGCCGGGTATTCGCCGCGGGGATCCTCGCCGCTATGCGCTCAGTGTGATGACCGCTGCGTTTGGTGGAGGAATGAGCAGCCGTCTCTTCCAAGAGGTCCGCGAGAAGCGCGGCCTTGCTTATTCGGTCTACGCGTATGCGCAAGGTTTCGCGGAGTCCGGCCTGATGGGAATCTACGTGGGCTGCCTGCCCGCCAAGGTGGATACCGCACTTGACGTCTGCCGCACGGAAATTGCGCGGTTGATCCGTGATGGCTTGACCGACGAGGAACTTGTTCGGGGCAAGGGTCAGGTCAAGGGCGCCACGGTTCTGGGCCAGGAAGACACGGGAGCGCGCATGACGCGCATTGCCAAGTCCGAACTTCATGATGATCCGCTGCTGTCGCTGGACGACCTGTTGGCGCAGGTTGATGCGGTGTCGATGGCTGACGTTGTCGAGGTGACACGTGATCTGCTCGAGCAACCCACCACCTTGGCGATCATCGGGCCATTCGACGGTCCCGAGCGTTTCGGCCCCTAGGCTGCAGTCATGATCAGGGTGGGTGTCGTGGGTTCGCGCGGCAAGATGGGCGCCGAAGTCGTGGCGGCCCTGCAGTCGGCTGCTGATGTTGATCTCGTCGCGGCAATCGATCTCGGTGACTCGTTAGAGCAGATCACAGGGGTGCATGCGCAGGTCATCGTCGATTTCACCACCCCCGATGCCGTGATGGCCACCCTGGAGTTTGCCATCCAGTCGGGGATCCACGCAGTGGTGGGCACGACCGGGTTCACCGACGAACGACTCTCAGTTGTGGCTGGCTGGTGTGCGGCGCGGCCGGAGGTTGGGGTACTCATCGCACCCAACTTCGGCATCGGGGCCGTGATGATGATGAAGTTTGCGACGATGGCCGCGCCCCTTTTCGAATCGGTGGAGATCATCGAGCTCCATCACCCGCACAAGGCTGATGCACCGTCGGGTACTGCGGTGCACACGGCAAGACTTGTCGCGCAAGCGCGCACGGGGATGGATCCACAGCCGGATGCCACAGCGCACCAACTCGATGGCGCGCGCGGGTCTGTCGTCGATGGAATACGAGTGCACTCGGTGCGGGCCAGGGGTTTGGTCGCTCATCAAGAGGTCGTCTTGGGCGGCCCGGGGGAGACCTTGACTATTCGTCATGATTCACTCGACAGGTCGTCCTTCATGCCGGGCGTTCTCTTGGCTGTGCGCGACGTTGGCAAGCATCCTGGACTCACCGTCGGATTGGCGGACTACCTCCCGGGATAGGTCAGTCGGCCCATCCCGCGGCACGCAGGAGCGCGGCGCTGACGGCCGCGACCACGACCACGACTAGAAAAGGTGCGCGAAGCACCAGAGCGACGACCGCGACGGCCAGGCCGGCCACCCGGGCATCTAGGACCAAGGATTGGCCGGTGGCAAAAGTTTGCACGGCCACGAGTGCCGCGAGCAGTGCCACCGGCATGAAAGCCGCGATGCGTGTGGCCCACGGTGACCTCAGTGTGGTGGCCGGCAGGAGGTAGCCGAGGAACTTCTCCACCCAGCACCCGAGTGATCCCAGTAGGACCGCGGCCCAGATCATGATGACTTGCCTTTGACGAGAGCGGCGGCCGCAATGGCCACGAATGCGCAGGCCAAGACGGGCAGACCGGGCCGCAATACCGGCGTGAGGGCTATGGCAAGTGCAGCGCTGGTGGCGGCGACGGCCCATGCACGACGGCTGATGAGTCGGGGCCACAGGAGCGCGATGAAGGCAGCAGGAATTGCTGCATCAAGGCCGAGCGCTCGTGGCTCCGGCAGGACGGCGGCGCTCAAGGCTCCGACAAGAGTTCCGAGGTTCCACAGGATGTAGATCGCTAGTCCGGTTCGCCAGAAGGCGTGGCGCTGGGCCGCGAGGGGCTCAGGGTGCGCCAGCGCCATGGCTGTGGTCTCGTCAATAGTCCAGTGGGCAAGTCCCATGCGTTGGGGCCAGGATCCACGAAGTGTGGGGGCAAGGCTCAATGCGTACAGTCCATTGCGCGCACCCAGAAGCCAAGCGGTGAGCACCGCCGCAACCAGGCCACCGCCCGCTCCGAGCACCCCCACGAGGGCGAACTGCGATGCTCCGGTGAACATCAGCAATGACAAAGCCTGGGTTTGAAGGGCACTGAGTCCGCTGGCCACACTGATCGCTCCGAAGGACAGGCCATACGCCCCGGTCGCGATACCGATTCCGAGGGCTTTGCCGGAGATCCTGCGGGACTCATTCCCAGACAGCTGATGAGGCATGCACTGACGCTAGCGGGTGCATGAGGGACCGACCGTTGCGTTTCTGGCTCGCCAGTCCGATAGCCTGCCGCGACGCGGACATGGTCCCGCGTGGATGGTCGGGGGACGAGAGCGGGGGCTCGCATGGCTTGTGCCAGGCATTCGGTTGAGGTCCGGTCATGACGGCCGGATCGTCAGAGGATCTTCGCGTGGCCATCGTCGACGGCCATGAGCTGAGCCGGGAGAGCCTTGCGGCTCTCGTGGGCTCTCGCAGGGCAGATCAGTGGCAGATCGTCTATGCGGGCATCAGTCCGCACGAGGCCCTCGCCGCTCGCCCCAATGTGGTTGTCATCAATATCGACGCTGTCCAGCCGGTGGCTGATGTGGTCGCGACGTGCGCCGGTGTCCCGGTGGTGGTCACCAGTTCATCTGCGAAACGGTCGTCAGTGAAATCGGCTCTCATGGCCGGTGCGCTCGCCCACGTCGGCAAGTACGAGTCGGTCGTCGAGTTCCGTGATGCGGTGCGCAGTGCGGCCCGCGGAGAGATGTACCTGACTCCCGATGTTGCGGACATCCTTTCCGCGTCGTCGAGTATCCCCGCGTTAAGCCCGCGAGAGTTGTCCGCACTGCAGATGTACGCGGCCGGTCTCACCATGGCGAGGGTGGCCGAGGAGTTGCAGGTGTCACCCCACACCGCACGTGAGTACATCGATCGCGTGCGTGACAAATACGCGCTCAAGGGGAGAACGGTGCGTACCCGGACCGAGCTTTATGTGGCGGCCGTCCGCGATGGTTTCCTGTCGCCTGCGACCTGACCACGTGGTCCTCCGCTGGGGGGACCAAAATCGTTTGGCTCGTAGGTGTTTTTGGGTCACGATGTTGCGTCCGGCGGGTGCGGGGGACCCGCCGGACGATGTATGCCCGTGCGGGTTGGAGCTCGCCACTAGAGCAACGATGTGACGAGGCGAACTTCGCGGAGCAGAGCGTCGGGGTAGATCTCCACATCACGCCAGGCGGAGTCAGGCCCCCAGCCTGACGAGACGAAGAATGCCCTCCGTGGCTCGTCTGCGACATCGCACCACATCGACAGTGCACGGGCTCCCTGATCGGCGCTCATACCTGCCACAGCAGACAGCAGGCGCGACCCATGCCCCAATCGTCGGTGCAGGGGGTCAATCTCGAAGGTGAGAATCTCGACGTCACCCGTATCAGCGTCAGGATCCGTGCACGGTCCCCAGGCGGCGTAGCCGCGGGCGCGATCGTGGTCATCGGTGGCCACGGCCAGGCGGTAGAGGGGTGATGGTGGGGCCAGAATCGCCTGCCCCCAGATCGTTGCGAAGTCGGCAGCGTTGATGATGCCAAGGTCCACGTCCGAGAATCGTGGGGCCAGGCGCTCGCGCCACGCGACGACGTTGATCGCCGCAATGTCGTCGACGTCGTCGGTCCTCGCGAGGCGGGCGCCGGTGGGCATGGTGACATTGTGTCGGGTGTCGAGTCCCGTGCGCCGACTGACCGACTCGGTAGGGTGCGGGCGTGGATGAGGTGAGTTTCAGGGACGATGTCACGGTCGAGTTGGTCAGGGCCAGCGCCAGTGACGCGGATGTGATTTTCGCGGCACGGGTGTCGACGGCAGGTGAGCAATCCCTCGAGGACGTCAACGGCGACGCCGAACGCTCGACCGGTCTCATCAACTACCTCATGCGCGAACGCCATGGCAGTCCCTTTGAGCACAACTCCCTGACCTTCTTTGTCCGTGCACCGATCTTTGTGTGGCGCGAGCACATGCGGCATCGAATCGCCTCCTATAACGAGGAGTCGGGGCGATACCGCCAGTTGGAGCCCGTGTTCTATGTGCCCTCGCGTGAGAGAGCCATCCAGCAGGTGGGCAAGACGGGTGCTTACGAGTTCCTCCCCGGTACGCCCGAGCAGTACGACCTGATCGAGGCACGCATGCGGCAGTCGTGTCGTGACGCGTACTCGGCCTACATCGACATGCTGGATGGTGGAGTGGCACGCGAGGTCGCCCGCATGGTTCTTCCGGTCTCCATCTACTCCAGCGCGTACGTGACACTCAACGCGCGTTCGCTCATGAATTTCCTGTCCCTGCGCCGCAAGGCCGAGGGTTCTCACTTCCCCTCCTACCCCCAGCGCGAGATCGAGATGGTGGCCGAGAAGTACGAGGACGAGTGGGGTCGCCTGATGCCCTTGACTCACCGGGCATTTGTGAACAATGGCCGGGTTGCGCCCTGAGGCACCGGGGAGCGGTCGAGCACACGCCTAGCCGATAACCTTCGTAGATGCCGGGACCGACATCTGCGAGCCGGCCCTTCGGGGCACTTCTCACCGCGATGGTGAGCCCCTTCACTGCCGACGGGGCATTGGACGTGGCAGGAGCACAGAAGTTGGCCACCCATCTGGTGGATCGACTCGGGCACGACGGACTCGTCGTCAATGGCACCACGGGTGAATCGGCCACCAAGACCGATGCCGAGGACCTGGCCATGCTGACCGCGGTGCTGGAGGCCGTGGGCGATCGGGCCACGGTCGTGGCCGGCGTGGGCACCAACGACACCGCGCATTCAGTGCAGGCCGCCCGAACCGCCGCCGCAGCGGGAGCTCATGGGGTGATGGCCGTGACTCCGTACTACAACAGGCCGCCGCAGGAGGGCCTCGTACGCCATTTCCATGCCATTGCTGACGCCACCGATCTGCCGATGATGACCTACGACATTCCCAAGCGCACCGGGACAGCAATCGAGACCGACACGTTGGTCCGCATCGCTGAGCATCCCAGGATCGTGGCGAACAAGGATGCCAAGGGCGACCTCGACTCCACGCAATGGGGAATGGCACGCACAGGATTGGCGTGGTACTGCGGTGATGACATTCTGAATTTGCCGATGCTCACCCTCGGTGCCGCAGGGATGGTCTCGGTTGTCGGTCACGTTGTCGGTGGTCGCCGCAACGCCATGTTACAGACGCTTGGATTGGGTGTTGCCAAGCAGGC
>Ga0114968_10001232_pt1 | contig 19515 bp, 20 predicted proteins | sample M_130807_EF_Meta_FD_87020 | JGI IMG/M metagenome (GOLD analysis project Ga0114968, IMG submission 87020) | Freshwater microbial communities from Lake Montjoie, Canada to study carbon cycling - M_130807_EF_MetaG | ecosystem: Environmental > Aquatic > Freshwater > Lake | place: Lake Montjoie...
GCAAAGGACGCCCACAGCACCGATTGAATTTGATTGGCAATATCGTCCATGTTCAAGGCCGTGGTGGCGATTTATTTCAAACGTGAAAGACGATCTTTGGCCGCGGTGGCCGCCTCTGATTCGGGGTGCGCCTTGATCAAGTCCTCAAGAACTTTGCGGGCTGCGCGAACGTCTTTGAGCTCGATATGACAGTTGGCCAAGGCCAACAAAGACTCTGGAACACGTGGGTGCGTCGCCATGGCCGCCAAACTGCGAAAACTCACCATGGCATCTTTGTATTCTTTGACCGCGTACTGTGCATTCCCCAGCCAAAACAATGCCGTGGGCTTGAATCCGCTTTGCGGATTTCTGCGAACAAAATCAGCCAGCAGGGTTAGTGCCGTGGCGTAGTCGCCTTTCCGAAAGACCTCCAATGCTTGGTCATAATCGCGCTTTTCTGTCGGCTCGACCAAAAACTCTCGGCCATCCATGGCGACTTTGATGGGTTCTAGTTTGCGCAGTCGATCATCTTGTGCTTGTATTTTGTCCTTTTGCTCGCGTTGCCATTCCGACAAAGATTTGAGCAAGCCTTCATTGGCACCCTGCGACTTGGCCAAATCAGCCCTGAGGGACTCGATTTGGTTTTGCAAATCCAACATGCTGCGTCGAAGCACTTGCAATTCGTCTTGGTTCTTGTCTGTGACTTCGTTGCCTTTTTTCATCAGCAATTGATTGTCAGCGCGCAAGGCTTCAATGGACATGCGCATGGTCTCAAGCTTTTGGCGCAAATCCAAAATCGCCCGGCGCGCTTCATCATCTTCAAACAAACCGGCTTGGGCTGTTGAAGAAACCGCCATGAACAGCAACCCCCAAAGGATTGCCAACGCCCGCGACTTCATCATTTGTAGGCGATCTCAGCCCTGCGGTTTTTGGCAAAAGCTTCTTCTGAGCTGCCGGCCATGGCGGGCTTTTCTTTGCCCAAGCTGACCGCCTCGATTTGCCCATCCGTTACACCCAGTAAATTCAGTGCTTTGCGCACAGCTTCAGAACGTTTTTGGCCCAGTGCCAAGTTGTATTCACGGCCACCACGCTCATCGGTGTGGCCTTCCACAGCCACACGGCGCTTGCTGTCTTGTTTGATGTAGGCGGCATGTTTTTCAATCACCGACTGAAACTCGGGCTTGATGGCAAAACTGTCGTAGTCAAAGTAAATGACTTTGACGACACCCTGTGGGCCAGGAGACATTGCAGCCAATGGACGCACATCAATGCTGGCCACGGTTGAGGGGGCCATTGGCGGCGCTGGTGGTGGTGCGGGAAGAGCCGTCACTTGTGTACCCGCTTTGTCCTCCACCGGAACTTCATTGAGCTTGACTGGGGAAGAGCAAGCCACGAGCAGGGCCAGGGTGGCCAAAAGACAAAGGGTTTTTTTCATTTGTGGTACTCCAAAAAAATCACTGCTTTAAAAACGGGCCCCAATGGGGTTCTCGAATGTCACCATTTTGCCCGGCCAACCTGGCCTTGATGCGGCCATCGACGGTGGTGGTCATCAATGCCTCACGGCCTTGGAGTTGGGTCGAGTAAACAATCAATCGACCATTGGGCGAAAAACTGGGCCGCTCATCCGGACCGGTGTCTGTGATGGTTTGAACGGTTTCAGACTTGAGGTCCATGACCTGCAATTTGAATTGGCCATTGATGCGGGAAATATATGCCATCCAACGCCCGTCAGGGCTGATGGCTGGGGAGATGTTGTAGGTGCCTGAAAAGGTCACCCGTTGCACCGGCCCGCCCATGGTGGGTGTGCGATAAATTTGCGGCGAGCCACCCCGGTCGCTGACAAAATAAAAGGCGGATCCATCTGGGAAAAAAGCGGGCTCGGTATCGATGCTGTTCGATTGCGTTAACCTGCGCGGTTCCCCCCCCTGGGCGGAAAGCATATAAATTTGCGAGCCGCCATCGCGGCTGAGCGTCACGGCCAAACTCCGACCGTCCGGTGCCCAGACCGGGGCGCTGTTGTTGCCCTTGAAATTGGCCAATATGCGACGCTTTCCCGTGTAAACATCGTGCACATAGACCACTGGCTTTCGCGCTTCAAAGGAAACGTAGGCCAACTCATGCCCATTCGGAGACCAGTTGGGCGAAATGATGGGCTCTGGGCTGGTCAATGCAGCTTGGGCATTTTCACCATCGGCATCGGCCACCCACAGGCTGAACCGGGTGCCCAGTTTGGTCACGTAGGCAATGCGGGTTGAAAAAACGCCTTTTTCACCGGTCAGTTTTTCATAAATAAAGTCAGATATTCGATGCGCAATCATGCGCAAATCGCCGGTAGGTGTGGCGTAGCTTTGCCCACCCAAATCTTGGCCTCGCACCACATCCCACAACCTGAAGCGAACATCAAAACGGCCATCGGCCAACTTGGTGACGCTGCCGGTGAGCAAGGCCTCATCGCCTTTTTGCTTGAGGGACGTGAAGTCGGGCCGGCTCAACTCGTCCATGGCAGCAGTCAAAGCATTGCCCCGAAATTGGCCGCTGCGCTCCAAATCCGCTTGCACGATGGCTGAGATTTTTTGAGGAGAGGCCTCTTCGCCACGCATCGGGGCGATGGCAATCGGTACCTGTGTCAGCCCGACACCAGAGACCTCGACCCTGAATTGCGCAAAAGCAGGCCAAGACATGAAGGATGGCACAAGCCATATCCAAAAAAGAAACTTGGCAACGAAGGGATGGCGACGGTCAAACAAGGTTGAAAAATTGGAAGACAGAGCAAAGGCTATAGTAGCACCATCCCTTGTGTTTTCGACCCACAGTGCCCACACCCACCCTCTATAAACGCTTGTTTGGCTATGCCAAGGCATATAAATGGGCTTATGCCATTTCTTTCGTGGGAATGTCTTTGACCGCAGTGACCGAAGCGATGCTGCCGGCCATGATGAAGTATTTGCTCGATCAAGGCTTTCAGGTTCAATCCCAGCAACACATCTTGATCATTCCCATGGCGATTGTGGGTTTATTTTTGGTCAAGGGCTTGCTCATTTATGTCAGCAACTATGTGGCCACTTGGATCACCACCCATGTGACCATGGCTTTGCGCAATGACATGTTCGCCAAAATGTTGCGCTTGCCCGCCACCGCCTTTGCAGATGCCCAAGGCAGCTACATCTCCAAAGTGCTCTACGACGTGCTCAACATTGGGGAAACCATTTCCCAAGTGGTGGTCTCTGCTTTTCGAGAGGCTTTGACCGTGGCCACCTTGATAGCTTACTTGCTGTATTTGGATGTCAGGTTGGCCCTGATAGCGCTCAGCGTGGGTCCTGTGATCATTGGGTTTGTGCGCCTTTTTTCTAAACGCCTGAGGCAAGCGGGTCGCAAGGGATTGGAGTCCATTGGCGAGATCACCCATGTGTTGGAAGAGTCTGTCCTGTGCCAAAAGATCATCAAAATTTACCAAGGCCAAGCCACGGAGAAGCAACGCTTTGAAGCCGCCAATGGCCGTTTTCGCCGCTCTCAAATGCGCGAAGCCGTGCCCGCTTCTGCCACCACCCCGTTGACCCATTTGTCGGCCTCGATGGCATTGGCCGTGATTGTTTTTTTGGCGCTCGACCAAGTCAATCAAGTTGGTGAAGATAACGGCGTCACCACAGTGGGTGGGTTTGTGGCCTTTGTCACTGCCATGCTGATGATGCTGGCCCCGTTGAAAAAACTCACCGAGGTCAATACCGTTTTACAACGCGGGCGTGTCTGTGCCCAAAGCGTCTTCGCTTTTTTAGACAGCCCCGAAGAAGAGGACAAAGGCCTGAGGGAATGGCACGAACCCCAGGGACGCATTGAGTTTCGAAATGTCTGCTTTAGTTACGGCGCGTCCAGCACGCCAGCACTGGACGCGATTGATTTGTGCATAGAGCCCGGCCAAACCCTGGCAGTGGTGGGTGCATCCGGAGGAGGCAAGTCCACCTTGGCAGCGTTGTTGCCGCGTTTCATGTCGCCCACCCACGGGCAAATATTGATCGATGGCATCGATGCCCAAGAATTCAACTTGGTGTCTTTGAGAAAGCACATGGCCTTGGTCACCCAAGAAGTGTTGCTGTTCAATGACACCATTGCTGCCAATATCTCATATGGTCAAGCCAACCCCGACAGGGACGCGGTGGAAAAAGCCGCTAAGGCGGCCAACGCCTGGGAATTCATCTCTTCACAGCCCTTGGGACTGGACACCTGGGTGGGTGAGGCCGGCATGCGTTTGTCTGGCGGGCAGCGCCAACGCATCTCCATTGCGAGGGCCATCTATAAAAATGCACCCATCTTGATCTTGGACGAAGCCACATCGGCCCTGGATGCCGAGTCGGATCGGTCGGTACAGGCCGCTTTGGCCAATTTGATGCAGGGGCGAACCTGCGTCGTCATCGCCCACCGTTTGTCCACCATTCAACACGCCGACCGAATTGCGGTTTTGAACCAAGGTCGCTTGGTGGAAATGGGCAACCACGATGAATTGCTTCAACTCAACGGCATCTATGCCTCTTTGTACCGCTTGCAATTCAATGGGCTGGCCCTGTAAAAATACATCCGAATGATGAACACATCCATGGACCGATGTGCGGTTTCAGTGATCATGATCACGCTCAACGAAGCGGATCGATTGGCCGCGACCTTGCTGGCCTTGCAATGGGCGCAGGAAATCATCGTTGTGGACGCGGGCAGCACCGATGGCACCCTGGCCATTGCCCAGCAATGGGCGACACGGGTTGAGCACCGGCCCTGGTCGGGGTTTGGCGCACAGAAAAACCACGCCCTGTCTTTGGCCAGCCTACCTTGGGTGGTGTCGATTGACGCCGATGAGCGGGTCACGCCCGAATTGGCCCAGGAAATCCAGGCATTTGTCAGTAAAGACGGTGGCGGCTACCTGGCTGCCAATCTGCCGCGTTTGTCCCGCTATTGCGGCCGTGACATCCACCACAGCGGTTGGTGGCCAGACCCGGTGTGCCGCGTCTTCAAGCGCGGACATGCCCACTTCAGCGACGATTTGGTGCATGAGAAGATCATCTGTAACGGACCGATTTGGAATTTTCAGGGTTTGTTGATGCACGACAGTTTTCAAAATTTGGACCAAGTGCTGCACAAGCTGAACCAGTATTCCCGCGAAGGCGCCCTGAACTTGCAACGCAAGGGCAAAAAATCTGGTTTGGGAAAAGCCGTTGGCCACGGCCTGTGGGCATTTTTCCGCACTTATGTCTTGCAACGCGGGTTTTTAGATGGTCGCGAAGGCTTTATTCTTGCCGTTTCCAATGCCGAGGGTACCTATTACCGCTACCTCAAGCTGATGTATTTGAATGAGTCCACGGCGGCCACACCCCAATGAAGATCTCTGTGGTTGTCACCACCTACAACAGGCCGCAGGCACTGAGTTTGGTGCTGCGCGGTTTGCTGGCCCAAAGCCAGCCGCCATTTGAAATCTTGATCGCCGATGATGGGTCTGGCGATCTCACCCGACAAACCATCCGCCAGATGGCCCGTGATACCGACGTCCCGATTCGCCACTTGTGGCAAAACGATGTTGGGTTTCGGGCAGCGTCGGCGCGCAATATGGCGGTTGCCGCAGCCCAGGGCGAGTTGATGGTTTTTTTAGATGGCGACTGCATCCCCCGCCATGACTTCATCGCCCAACACGCACGCTTGGCACAAACTGGTTGGTTTGTGGCGGGCAGCCGCTTGTTGCTGACAAAAACCTTGACCGAGCAGGTGCAGACACAACAATCGCCGATTCACGAATGGGGACGCTGGGCATGGTGGGTGCAACGTGTGATGGGACAAACCAATCGGTGGTTGCCTTTGCTCAACCTGCCAGGGCAAGTCTGGCGACGCAGGCAGCCTCAGCATTGGCAAAGCGCCCGCACCTGCAACATGGCTGTGTGGCGGACCGACCTGGTGGCAGTGAATGGCTTTGATGAAAGCTATCAAGGGTGGGGACATGAAGATGCGGATTTGGCGGTTCGATTGATTCGCCATGGTGTGCATTACAAAAATGGGCGCTTTGCGCTCACTGTTTTGCACCTGTGGCATGCAGAAAATGACCGATCCCATTTGCCCGAAAACCTGGCGCGCTTGGATCGGATCCTGCAAGCAACCCACACTCAGGCACCCCTGGGATTGGCTCAACACACGCCCGCGTCCATTCAACAAGCCATGCAGATGCGCGCATGAAGACCATCCTCAACCACCAAAGCCCATGGGCGTTATTCAGTGCAGGCCGTCAAAGCAAAACAATGTCGTATTGCGCTGGGCCCATGGACGACTCACTTTGCAAGGAAATCGGTTTGCCAATGAAATCACTCAAACCAGCCACATGGGTGCTTTCCTCGTCAAGCAATAAGTCAATCACAGGGGGACTGGACACCACCCTGAATTCCAGCGGGTTGAATTGACGCGCTTCGCGCAAGATCTCGCGCAAGATGTCATAAACCACGGTGCGGGCTGTTTTGACGGACCCCTTGCCGTCGCAGGCAGGACAGGGCTCGCACAACAAATGGGCCAAGGATTCGCGGGTGCGTTTGCGTGTCATCTCCACCAAGCCCAATTGGGAAAACCCACTGACCATGGTTTTCACCCGATCGCGCTGCAAATGTTTGCGAAATTCAAACAGCACCGCTTGTTGGTGGTCTTGCGTCAACATATCGATGAAGTCGGCCACCACAATCCCACCCAAATTGCGCAAACGCAATTGGCGTGCAATGGCACCGGCCGCTTCCAGATTGGTTTTAAAGATGGTTTCGTCAAAGTTGCGGGCACCCACATAACCGCCCGTGTTGACATCAATGGTGGTCAAGGCCTCGGTTTGATCGATCATCAAATAGCCACCTGATTTCAGGTCGACACGCCTGCCCAGGGCGCGGCCGATCTCGTCATCCACTGAAAACAAATCAAAGATGGGTCTCTCACCCTTGTACAGCTGCAATTTTGCTGCCGCAGAGGGCATGAACTCTGAACCAAAGGTCAGCAATGATTCGTATTGTTCTTTGGAGTCGATGCGGATGCTCTGCGTTCCTTCGCCAACCAAGTCCCGCAACACGCGTTGCAACAAATTCAGATCACGGTGCAACAAACTTTTGGCCGGCTGCGTGGTGGATGCGTCTTTGATGCGCGACCAGGTTTTGCGCAGGTACTGAATGTCTTCTGCGAGTTCGCCATCGCTGGCGTCTTCTGCGTTGGTGCGAACAATAAAGCCCCCCGGGGCACCGGCGGCGGTTTGGTCATGGACCAGCCCCTGCAACTTGCTGCGCAGCGATTCCCGTTGTTCAAAAGGGATTTTTTGCGATATGCCAATGTGGTTGTCTTGTGGCAAGAAAACCAACATGCGGCCAGCCAAGCTGATTTGGGTCGACAGGCGTGCTCCCTTGCTGCCAATGGGGTCCTTGATGACTTGCACCATCAGGGTTTGGCCCTCAAACACCTGTTTTTCAATCGGCAAGGGGGTCTGTCCGCTGGGGGTGTCGCTGTCAGCGTGCCGAGCGGTGATGGTGGTGAGCAAGTCACCCACATGCAAAAAGGCGGCCCGCTCCAAGCCCACATCAATGAATGCCGACTGCATGCCAGGCAAAACGCGGGAGACCTTGCCCAGGTAAACATTGCCGACCAAGCCACGCTCTAGCGTTCGCTCCATGTGCAGCTCTTGGAGGGCACCGTTTTCAATCACCGCCACACGGGTTTCTTGGGGCGACCAATTGATCAAGATATCTTGTTGAACGCTCATCACAGTCCTTTCCAAGTCGGCCTGAGCAAATCGGCGGTTTCGCACAGGGGCAAGCCCATGATGCCCGAGTAGCTGCCTTCAATGTGGGCGATATGTGCGGCCGCTCTGCCTTGGATGGCATAGGCACCGGCTTTTCCCTCCCATTCGCCACCGTCCAAATAACCCTCCAGTTCAGCGACATTCCAAGTGGCAAATCGCACTTGAGAAACACTGATGGCGTGGCGTTCCTCCAAGGGGGTGGCAGCCGCAATCGCGGTAAACACCGAATGGGTTTTTCCGCTCAGAGCGCGAAGCATGGCACGCGCTTGCTCGCGATCTTGTGGTTTGCCCAGTATCTCGGTGCCCAAAGCCACCGTGGTGTCGGCACACAAAATCGGGGCCAAAGAAAGCTCCCTCAAGCGCCATCGCTTCAAGGCCGCTCTCAATTTGAGCGCGGTGACACGCTGGACATAGTCCAGAGGCAACTCCCCGGTTTGTGTGGCCTCCAGGGACTCCACGTCCTCTGAGGGGTCTGGGAGCAACAGCACAAAGCCTTGACCCATTTGGCTGAGCAAGGATTGTCTGCGCGGGCTTTGCGAGGCCAAGTAAATGGAGGGCGGCATGGTCTCATTCTCGGTGATAGGGATGATTGGCCAACACAGAGATTCCCCGGTAGAGCTGCTCGATCAAGATCACCCGGGCCAAAGCATGCGGCAAGGTGAGGTCTGACAGACGCAAGCTCAGGTGGGCTTTGCGCTTGAATTCCGCATCCAGGCCATCCGGCCCGCCAATGACAAACGCCAGATTGACGTTTTCTTGTTGCCACGCCTTTAAACGACGGGCCAATTCCAAGGTGCCCAGGTTGAGGCCGCGTTCGTCCAAAACAATGCGCAAGGTGTCGGCAGGCAAGGCCGCTTCTATGCGCTTCCTTTCAGCCAACAAACATTTTTCTGTCGCCAAGTTGTGGCGAGGTTCTGTTTTGACCACTTTGATCTCCAGTGGCCAATCCGGTGGAAAGCGCTTGGCATAGTCCAGACAAGCCTGCTGCGCCCATTCAGGCATGCGCTGTCCCACGGCCACCACCCAAAGCTTCATGAGGCCTTGGTTTTCGGGCGACCCGTGGTTTTGATGGTTTTGCTGGGGGTTGTGGCGGGCGTCGCAGCCGATTTGGGGGATGCTGATGCCCGCTTGGGGTCTTTGAGTGCGGCTTTTTTCGCCGGACTGCCTTTGGGCGTTGCGCCTTTGGCTTTGGTTTTGACCGCAGTGGCTTTCACAGCCACCGCTGCCACGGGTTTGGGTGCACCCAATTTCAGGCGCACAGGCTTGTCACCCCAAATCTCTTCCAAATGGTAGTACTGCCGAATGGCCTGCTGCATGATGTGAACCACGGCAGGGCCGCAGTCGACAATGATCCACTCACCGTTGTCCTCCCCTTCCAAGCGGGGTTTGGGCAGGCCCGCCTCACGCACCTTGTCACGCACACTGCTGGCGAGGGACTTGGTTTGCCGATTCGATGTGCCCGTGGCAATGATGACGCGCTCAAACAAGGGTGACAGGTGTTCGGTGTTGAACACCACGATGTCTTGTGCCTTCACATCTTCGAGCCCATCCACGATCAAGCGCTGGAGTTTTTGAATGTCTTTTTGAGTGGCGGCAGAGGTGGTCATCGGGTTTGGCGGTACAGGTGATGGTGTTGAATGTAATCGTTAACGCTGGGGTTGACCCAGGGGGATATGGAGCGCCCTTGTTCAACAGCTTCGCGGATGCGCGTAGCGCTGATGTCCATGCAGGGAAACGCCAAATCGATGGCGTTTTGCGCAGCCCAATTGTGCCACCTGCCCACGGATGGAGATGGGGGGGCGTCACAAGCGCGCGCCGCCACCACGACTTGGGCGATTTGAACGATCTTGTGCCAATCGCGCCAACCTTCAAAGGCATTGGCCTGGTCCTCGCCAATGATCAAAAACCATTGGGCAAGCGGGTGTTCGGCTTGCAACTCAATCAAGCTGTCCACGGTGTATGACAGGCCAGAGCGGCGAGTCTCTCGGTCATCAATCACCACCTGCGGCATATCGGCAAAGGCCAAAGACAACATGGCCACACGATGAAACGCGGGTGTTCTGGAGGGCGTTTTGTGCCCTGCCTGACCGGTGGGCAGCACATACAAGGCATCCAAACCCAGATGCGCCATGGCATGTTTGGCCAAGGCCAGATGCGCCAAATGCGGGGGGTCAAAAGCGCCGCCGTAAAACCCCAGCTTGCGCGGGGTGCTTGGGTGGATCGTTGGTTTGTGTTGGTTCAAACCCAGTCTTTTCGAACCAAAAAGTCGGTATAAAGCTGGGCCTCTGGGGTGCCCGGCTCGGGCTTTTGCTGGTAAGCCCAACTGACCAGGGGCGGCATCGACAACAAGATGGACTCGGTTCGGCCACCGGATTGAAGTCCAAAGTGGGTGCCCCTGTCCCACACCAGGTTGAACTCGACATAGCGACCGCGGCGCATCAATTGGTGTTGTCGCTCTCGCTCGCCAAATGCCATGTCCTTGCGGCGTTCCACGATGGGCAAATAGGCGGCAAGCAGCGCATTTCCCACACTTTGCATCAAACCAAACCCGCCTTCAAAGCCCAATTCTGAAAAGTCATCGTAAAAAATACCTCCCACACCGCGCTGCTCTTGTCGGTGTTTGAGGGTGAAGTAGTCGTCGCACCAGGTTTTGAAGCGCGGATACAACTCGGCACCAAAAGGGGCCACCGCTTGTTTGCAAGTTTGGTGGAAGTGCTGCGCGTCTTCTTCAAAGCCGTAATAAGGGGTCAAGTCCATGCCCCCGCCAAACCACGACACCGGCGGGCCATCTTGGGGCAGGGCCGTCAACATGCGGATGTTCATGTGCACGGTGGGCACATAAGGGTTGCGCGGGTGAAACACCAAGGAAACCCCCATCGCTTGAAAGGGCGAACCCTTCAACTCGGGCCGGTGCTGGGTCGCAGAGGCTGGCAACTGCGGCCCTCGGACATTTGAAAAACCAACGCCTGCACGCTCAAACACGGGGCCATTTTCAAGAATTTGTGTGTCGCCCTCGCCTTGCAACATCTCGGTCTTGTCTTTTTGCCAGGGGTCGCGCAAAAAAACTGTGCCATCGATGTTTGTCAACGCTTGGGTGATGCGGCTTTGTAAGTCGACGAGGTATGAATGAACTTGTTCAGTGGGGTTCATGGTGGGAACGTCAAGCGAAGGGTTGTGGAACCGCCTAATTGCGGATGGCCAAGTGACCAATGTCGTTGCGGTACTGTTGGCCGTCAAAGGCGATTTTTTGAACACCCAAATAAGCTTGTTTTTGTGCGGCACGCACGGTGCTGCCCAAAGCGGTCACGCACAACACCCGACCGCCGTGGGTGGTCAGGCTTTGGCCGTCCCAAGCCGTTGCGGCATGAAAGACCATGGTGTCGGCCGACTCTGGTGGCAGACCAGTGATGGCGTCACCCGATTGAGGGGCCAAAGGGTAGCCGCGGCTGGCCATCACCACACCCAAGGCGGTTCGGGTGTCCCATTGAATGGGGAAGCCCTTCAAAGCGGCCTCATCATCGTCCGTGGCAGCCAGCAAAAGGGACAGCAAATCGCTTTTGAGCCGCATCAAAATGGGCTGGGTTTCAGGGTCTCCCAGTCGGCAATTGAACTCCAAAGTTTTGGGGTGACCGTGGGCATCAATCATCAAGCCTGCATATAAAAAACCGGTGTAACGGATGCCGTCTTTTTTCATGCCGGCGATGGTGGGCAAGATGATTTCGCGCATGACCCGCGCATGTATTTCTGGGGTCACCACTGGGGCTGGAGAGTAAGCCCCCATGCCACCCGTGTTGGGGCCTTGATCGTGGTCCAGCAGTCGCTTATGGTCTTGAGAGGTGGCCAGTGGCAAGACCTGGTCGCCATGGCACATCACCATGAAACTGGCCTCTTCGCCGGCCAAAAATTCTTCAATCACCACACAAGCCCCGGCTTGGTTGTGCTTCACGCCCAAGGCATTGGTGGTGAGCATGTCGTCAATGGCTTGGTGTGCTTGTTCCAGGGTTGTGGCCACCACCACCCCTTTGCCTGCGGCCAGGCCATCGGCTTTGACCACGATGGGTACCCCCAGGCTCTCAACATAGCGATGGGCCAGCGTGGCGTCGGTGAAGGCTTCGTGCCGCGCGGTGGGAATGCCGTGGCGGCGCATGAAGTCTTTGGAGAAGGCTTTGGAGCTTTCCAGTTGTGCGGCCGCTTGGGTGGGCCCAAAAATGCGCAAGCCATGGGCGCGAAACTCGTCCACCACGCCTGCGGCCAACAAGGCCTCGGGGCCAACCACGGTGATGTCGATTTGGGCATTTTGGGCCCATTCCCGCAAGGCCACCACATCGGTGATGGGGATGTTTTCCAAGCGTTTGTCGGTGGCTGTGCCCCCATTTCCTGGGGCCACATAAACGGTTTGAACCAAAGGCGATTGGGCCAACTTCCAAGCCAGCGCGTGTTCACGGCCACCGCCGCCCAAAACCAGGGCCTTCATAGTTCGGCGTTGTGGTAGACCTCTTGGACGTCATCGAGCTCGTCCAAAACATCGAGGATTTTTTGCATTTTTTCAGCGTCAACGGCTGCCAAAGCCACGGAGACCTCCGGGCGATAGGTGATTTCGGCCAACACCGCCAGCAGCTGAGCGCCCTCCAAGGCGATCTTGATGGGCTCAAACATGCTGGGGGCGCACAAAACCTCGATCGCTCCGTCTTCTGAGTTAATGACATCATCGGCACCCGCTTCCAGCGCCACCTCCATCAAACGGTCTTCGTCGGCACCCGGGGCAAAGATAAATTGCCCGCAATGCTTGAATTGATAGGCCACAGACCCGTCACTGCCCAAGTTGCCACCGTGCTTGCTCAAGGCGTGCCGCACTTCTGCCACCGTGCGAACCTTGTTGTCGGTCATGGTGTCGACCATCAAGGCCACGCCACCGACGCCATATCCCTCATAGCGAATTTCTTCGTAATGGACCCCCTCCAAATTGCCTGTGGCTTTGTCGATGTTGCGCTTGATGGTATCGGCGGGCATATTGGCCGCTTTGGCCTTCTCCACAGCCAAACGCAGGCGGGGGTTGACATTCATGTCGGCCCCACCACCGCGGGCAGCGACCATGATTTCACGGATGACGCGGGTCCAAACTTTGCCGCGTTTTTCGTCTTGTCGGCCTTTGCGGTGCTGGATATTGGCCCATTTGCTGTGTCCTGCCACTTGAAATCCTTTTTTTGATATTTGAATTTTAACGATTCAGTGTTTGACAAACGAAAAGGGCGGTCGTTGGTTCGACCGCCCTGCCCCATCATGGATCGGTGCTGAAGGCGTGATCAGTCTGCCGTGGCTTCTTCGGGTTCGGTGGGTTCAGACTTGGAAGCCTTGGACTCTTTTTTGGGCAAGGGTTGGATATCGAGCAAGACCTCCTCTTTGTCATCAATGTCCACCGTCAAGCGACCGCCTTCGGTCAAACGGCCAAACAACAACTCGTCGGCCAAAGCGCGCCGAATGGTGTCTTGGATGAGGCGTTGCATGGGACGCGCGCCCATGAGGGGATCAAAGCCTTTCTTGGCCAAATGCTTGCGCAAGTCGTCGGTGAAAGTGACATCGACTTTCTTTTCTGCCAACTGCGTCTCCAGTTGCAACAGAAATTTGTCCACCACGCGCATGATGATTTGTTCGTCCAAGGCTTTGAAGCCGACGATGGCATCCAAACGGTTGCGAAATTCGGGGGTGAAAAGGCGCTTGATATCGGCCATTTCGTCCCCGGCTTGCCTTGGATTGGTGAAACCAATGGTGGCTTTGTTCATCGTCTCGGCACCCGCATTGGTGGTCATGATGATGATCACGTTGCGGAAGTCGGCCTTGCGCCCGTTGTTGTCGGTCAAGGTGCCGTGGTCCATGACTTGCAGCAGCACATTGAACACATCCGGATGGGCTTTTTCAATCTCATCCAAGAGCAACACAGAGTGCGGCTTTTTTGTCACCGCCTCGGTGAGCAATCCGCCCTGGTCAAAGCCCACATACCCCGGGGGCGCACCGATCAAACGGCTGACCGCATGGCGTTCCATGTACTCCGACATGTCAAAGCGGATCAACTCGATGCCCATGATGAAGGCGAGTTGCTTGGCCGCTTCGGTTTTGCCCACGCCCGTGGGGCCGCTGAAGAGGAATGAGCCGATGGGTTTGTCCGATTTGCCCAAACCAGAGCGCGCCATCTTGACCGCTGAAGCCAGCACTTCGAGGGCTTTGTCTTGACCAAACACCACGCTTTTGAGGTCGCGCTCCAAAGTGTGGAGTTTGCCGCGGTCATCATTGGACACGTTGGCAGGCGGAATGCGCGCGATTTTGGCCACGATGTCTTCGATTTCGGTTTTGCTGATGGTCTTTTTGCGCTTGGACGGTGGCAATATGCGTTGGGCCGCACCTGCTTCGTCGATCACATCAATCGCCTTGTCTGGCAAATGCCGGTCATTGATGTATTTGGCGCTGAGTTCAGCGGCGGCTTGCAAAGCGGCCACGGCGTACTTGACGTTGTGGTGCTCTTCAAACCGGGACTTCAAGCCTTTGAGAATGTCGACCGTTTGCTCCACCGAGGGCTCATTGACGTCCACTTTTTGGAAGCGCCTGGACAGAGCCGCGTCTTTTTCAAAAATGCCGCGGTACTCGGTAAAGGTGGTGGCGCCAATGCATTTGAGCTGGCCAGAACTCAATGCGGGCTTGAGCAGATTGGAGGCATCCAAGGTGCCCCCTGATGCCGCACCCGCACCAATCAGGGTGTGAATCTCGTCGATGAACAAGATGGCCTGTGGCTTGTCTTTGAGGTTCTTGAGCACGCCCTTGAGGCGTTGTTCAAAGTCCCCCCGGTATTTGGTGCCGGCCAACAGCGCGCCCATGTCCAGGGAGTACACCTGTGAATCGGCCAATATGTCGGGCACTTCCTTTTGGGTGATGCGCCAAGCCAAACCCTCGGCAATCGCAGTTTTGCCCACGCCAGCCTCGCCCACCAGCAAGGGGTTGTTTTTGCGGCGCCGGCACAGGATTTGAACCACGCGCTCGACCTCGTATTCGCGGCCAATCAAGGGATCAATCTTGCCGTCTTTGGCCATTTGATTGAGGTTTTGGGTGAATTGCTCCAATGGCGAAGCTTTTTCATTTTTCTCCACAGGCTCTTCGTTTTCCTGTGCTGCTGGCTCTTGTTGCTTGGGGCTATCTGGCGGGTCGCTCTTTTTGATGCCGTGCGCGATGAAATTGACCACATCCAATCGGGTCACACCTTGCTGGTGCAAGTAGTAAACGGCGTGTGAATCTTTCTCACCAAAAATGGCCACCAACACGTTGGCGCCGGTCACTTCTTTTTTGCCATTGCCCGTGGACTGCACATGCATGATGGCGCGTTGGATGACGCGCTGAAAACCCAAAGTGGGTTGGGTGTCCACATCCTCTGTACCGGCCACTTGAGGGGTGTTGTCCTTGATGAAATTGGCCAAGGATTTGCGCAACTCATCGGTGTTGGCCGAGCAAGCCCGCAAAACTTCAGCAGCGCTGGGGTTGTCCAGCAAAGCCAAAAGCAGGTGCTCTACGGTGATGAATTCATGCCGCTGCTGACGGGCTTCAACGAAGGCCATGTGCAAGCTGACTTCGAGTTCCTGGGCAATCATGTGGGTTCCTTCGCGCCGATTGATGGGGTTACTGTATATGGAAATGGACTTGAATTAATCAATGGGTTCGCTCAAACATTGCAGGGGGTGTCCCGCCTGGTTGGCCGCATCCATGACCTGATCGACTTTGGAGGCGGCGACATCTTTGCTAAAGACGCCGCACACGCCCTTGCCGTCCAAATGGATTTTCAACATGATTTGGGTGGCCGTTTCTCGGTCTTTGCTGAAAAACTGCTGCAAAACCATCACCACGAACTCCATGGGGGTGAAGTCATCATTGAGCATGACCACCTGGTACATCTGCGGGGGTTTGGTCTTTTGTGCTCTGCGCTCCAACACCACTGCGTTGCCGTCATCTGTGCGCTGGGGTTGTGGTGGGGTTTGGGGTAGTTGGCTGGCCATAACTTCATTTTATAGGGCGCTGTGATCTTCTTTTTTTGACCAAAAAGAATGCACTTCACCGAATAGTTTGCTAGGAAAATGTTATTATTTAAATCTTTATGACTAAATTTAACCAAAAAGAGAGTTAAAAATGGACAAAGGAACGGTCAAGTGGTTCAGCAACAGCAAAGGTTTTGGGTTTATTGAACCCATCGGGGGTGGCCCTGATATTTTTATCCATTTCAGTGCGATCCAAATGGAAGGCTTTAAAACCCTAGAGCCTGGCGCACAAGTTGAGTTTGAGTTGATCCAAGGCCCCAAAGGACAACAAGCACACGCCCTGACCGTCACCTACACGCCTGAGCGTGAGTTGGACCCCACATCGGCAGGCCCCAAAAACAAAGAGGGGCGCTTGCGCACCCCTCAATTCAGAGCCAATTTGGTGACCGCTCAGGAACGCGCCCCACAATTTTGAGGGGCGCGCTCCAGGCCTGAAGATCACATGTGATCAATCATGACCTGACCAAAGCCCGAGCAACTGACCTGGGTGGCCCCATCCATCAAGCGTGCAAAGTCATAAGTGACTTTCTTGCTGAGGATGGATTTCTCCATGGAGCTGATGATCAGATCCGCCGCCTCTGTCCAGCCCATGTGGCGCAGCATCATTTCGGCCGACAAAATCTCGGAGCCGGGGTTGACATAGTCTTTGCCCGCGTACTTGGGGGCTGTGCCATGGGTGGCTTCAAAACAGGCCACAGAGTCAGACATGTTGGCACCGGGGGCGATGCCAATTCCGCCCACCTGAGCGGCCAAAGCGTCAGACACGTAGTCACCATTCAAGTTGAGCGTGGCAATCACGCTGTACTCGGCAGGGCGCAACAAAATTTGCTGCAAGAAGGCGTCGGCGATCACGTCCTTGACAATGATGTCTTTGCCGGTTTTGGGGTTCTTGAATTTGCACCACGGTCCGCCATCGATCAGTTGCGCACCAAACTCTTTTTGTGCCAGGCCATAGGCCCAATCGCGGAAGCCACCTTCGGTGAACTTCATGATGTTGCCCTTGTGCACGATGGTCACGCTGGGCTTGTCGTTGTCAATCGCGTACTGAATGGCTTTGCGCACCAAGCGCTCCGTGCCTTCGCGCGAAACAGGTTTGATGCCAATGCCAGAGGTGTTGGGGAAACGAATTTTGGTCACGCCCATCTCGTCAATCAAAAACTTGATGAGTTTTTTGGCTTTGTCGCTTTCGGCTTCGTATTCGATGCCAGCGTAAATGTCTTCTGAGTTTTCGCGGAAGATGACCATGTGGGTCTTCTCAGGCTCTTTCAAGGGTGAGGGAACTCCTTTGAAATACTGGACCGGGCGCAAACAAACATACAGGTCGAGTTCTTGGCGCAGCGCCACGTTCAGGGAGCGAATGCCGCCGCCCACGGGGGTGGTCAATGGGCCTTTGATCGAGACCACATACTCTCTTAAAACGGACAGGGTTTCTTCGGGCAACCACACGTCGGGACCGTAAACCTTGGTGGATTTTTCACCGGCATAGACTTCCATCCAATGGATCTTGCGCTTGCCGCTGTAAGCTTTTTGCACCGCTGCATCCACCACTTTGAGCATGACCGGGGTGATGTCAAAACCGGTGCCATCGCCTTCGATGTAAGGGATGATGGGTTGGTCGGGCACGTTCAGGGACATGTCCTTGTTGACAACGATTTTTTCACCCTGGGAAGGCACTTTGATGTGCTTGTACATGTGGAATATCTCCGTTAGGAAGCCGATCGAATGGGAAATGAAATATCTATTTCGCGGGCGATTCTAGCAACAGTGACTTATCATTCTCGAATGACGAAAGAGGGCTTATGAATCATCGCAAATGGGCTTGGACATGGGGTTGGTTGTGTTCACTGGCCTGGGCAGAGGGGCAGCCACAGCTGCAATTGCCCCGAATTCAGTTGCAAGCGGGCATGCACCAAATACAAGTCCAAGTGGCCGCCACCCCCGATCAACGAGCGATCGGTTTGATGCACCGCGCAGAAATGCCACAAGGTGAAGGCATGCTGTTTGCATTTGAGCAAGCCAGCCAGCAGTGTTTTTGGATGAAGAACACGCTTTTGCCGCTGACCGCGGCCTTTATTGCAGACGACGGCTCCATCGTCAACCTGGCCGATATGAAGCCCCAAACCACAGATGCGCATTGTTCTGATCAACCCGTGCGGTGGGTGCTGGAAATGAACCAAGGCTGGTTTGCCAAGCGCGGCATCAAAGCGGGTTTCAAGCTGCAAGGCCCGGTTTTTCGGGGCAAATGAAAAAACCGCCCGAGGGCGGTTTTTCACAAGGGGGGTGTGGCTGATCAGCCGAAGTTGGCCTGCGCAAAACCCCAGTTGACCAATTTGTCCAAGAAGGTTTCAACAAACTTGGGGCGCATGTTGCGGTAATCAATGTAATAAGCGTGTTCCCACACGTCAACCGTCAAAATCGCTTTGTCGCCGGTGGTCAACGGCGTACCAGCGGCACCCATGTTGACGATGTCCAAGCTGCCATCGGCCTTTTTCACCAAAAAAGTCCAGCCAGAGCCAAAGTTGCCCACCGCTGACTTCACAAAGGCTTCGCGAAAAGCGGTGTAGCTGCCCCATTTGGTATTGATCGCTGCCGCCAAGCTGCCTGTGGGTTCGCCACCACCGTTGGGCTTCATGCAGCTCCAAAAGAAGGTGTGGTTCCAAATTTGGGCAGAGTTGTTGTAAACGCCGCCAGAGGACTTTTTGATGATGGACTCCAGGTCCATGCCTTCAAATTCGGTACCCTTTTGCAAATTGTTCAGGTTCACCACATAGGCGTTGTGGTGCTTGCCATGGTGGAATTCCAGGGTTTCGCGCGAATAGTGGGGTGCCAAATCGTCCAGACCATAAGGCAGAGCGGGCAAGGTGTGTTCCATGGATATCCTTCAACGTTGATGAAAAAAAGGGATTGTAAAAAATTTCAGCCGGCTTTCAAGCCCAGCACCCGAACCCCCGCCTCGCCATCGGACAAACTGACTGTCAAATCCTGTTGGGGTGACAGTTGGTGGACCGAAGTGATGGGTTTGTTTTGTTCGTCGGTGAGCCAAGCATAACCCCGCTGCAATACCAAGCGGGGGTCGAGGTTATGCAGTCGCCAAGCCAATTTTTCTTGCGCTTGGCGCTTGAGCGCACCATCGGATTGCACGACACGCATCAAGGCGGTTTGCGCCGAACCTGTTTTTTGACCCAGCATTTGCATGCGTTTGGACAGCGCCTGCTGCATGCGCTGCTGCAAATGCACGGCCCCCACCCGATGGGCCGCCACCAGGGCACTGGGGCGGCCCAGTCGTGACTGCACCCAGTCCAGGGCTTGACCCTGTGCATCTAAAGTAGATTGCAGTTGGTTGGTCAATGTTTGGGCCATGTGGTCCAAAGCCTCCAGACCCATTTGGCGGGTTTGCGCACACAACTCGGCGGCGGCCGTGGGCGTGGGGGCGCGCAAATCGGCGCACAGGTCCACGATGGTGATGTCGGTTTCGTGGCCCACGCCAGAAACCACGGGAACCCGGGATTGAACCACCGCATGGGCCAAATCCCGGTCATTGAAGGCCCACAAATCCTCCAATGACCCGCCACCCCTGACCAGCAACACCACGTCAACATCCTCAATTTCTTGAATGGCGTGCAAAGCTTGAATCAGCGAAGGTGCCGCACCATTGCCTTGAACTTGGGCAGGGGC
>Ga0114968_10001233_pt1 | contig 19511 bp, 22 predicted proteins | sample M_130807_EF_Meta_FD_87020 | JGI IMG/M metagenome (GOLD analysis project Ga0114968, IMG submission 87020) | Freshwater microbial communities from Lake Montjoie, Canada to study carbon cycling - M_130807_EF_MetaG | ecosystem: Environmental > Aquatic > Freshwater > Lake | place: Lake Montjoie...
ATAAACATAACTATTTTCTTATAATTCTCTAAAATATCTTATAATATAATTTAGTTACTTATTGTATTAAATAAAAATCAATTAATATTCTCATTATTAACATAATAGGAAAATATATAACATTAAATAAAGTAAAAAAAGTGTATCTGGGATCATTTTGTTCATTTTTATTACAAGAGAATTTAATAAATAATGCTGTATTAATATAATGAGATAGTATTCCAAGTCCTATCATAATTAAAATAATCATGAATATACTAAAACTTCCTAATTTTGTGTTGTTATATATATAAATATATATATAGAAAGCAATACTACAAACAATTGTAAGAATGATATTAATAATTGCCATAATCCACAAATATTTTGTTTCTTCTTTTATATTAATATCTTCTATTGAATCATAATATTGAATTGCAAATACAGAAATAGTTATTGAAAAAACTACTAATATTATTAGTAATATAAGTAACCAATTTTTTATAGCAGGTTTGTTAACCACTGTCATATAATTTCCTTCTTTAATAGTCGTTATAATAATATCATCATTCGTTTTTGGAATACTACTATTATTAGACGTTATAATACTATTATCATCTATTTTTGGAATAGTACTAATATCATCCATTTTTGGAATAGTACTAATATCATCTATTTTTGGAAAAATACTATTATCAGCCGTTATAATATTAGCATTATCAGACTTTGTAGTATAATTAATTTTTATTTTATCATTATCAATATTAATTGAGAAAGTATTAAACTCTTTTGTTGATTTCTGAAAACTATTTTTATCATCTATATTTTGGAAAGGAATTATTTTATTTTCCATTATATATATATATATAATATTTTTTAGTATTATATATATTGATGGAAAAAATTGAAGATTTTTTTTATTGCTGTTTTCGATATTTGATTCTAAATCTTGAATTCCAAAACTCGAATCCTAAATACCAATCCATCAACCCCAAATTCCGTATCTAAGATGCCTGTTCAGAGCAAGATGTCTTCGTATGCTGATGCATGCAAGAAGATGTGGGTCAAGTCCCTGGCTAAGATCAAGACAAACCCTCAAAAATACCTCCCTGAAAAGGTCAAAGTTATGCTTGCAGAGCTTGGCCTCGACATCAATGATGCCGAGATGGTAAACGCTTTGGACACTCAGTGGCAAGACAACAAACGCGTTATGAAGAATGGCATACCGACTGTTTTCGCCAAATATATGGAGGATGTTCGCATTATCCTCATGAATGAGGTGTTGGGAGATTCATTCACCACACAGCTCCTTTTTGGAGGTCGCACGTATAATAGGGAAGTCGCATCAATCCCATCCAAATATGTTATCGTCCCAGGCATGAAGACCGCAAAAGGCGAGCCAGTGACGCTGTTCAGCCCAGAGTGGGTATGGATAGTAGCCCAGCTCCTCTTCGAACAGTATTGTCTCCAAAATGGCACGACCATGAAGAACTCGACTCCTGAGCAAAAGGAAATGCTCAAGATCATCTACAAACGTCTCTCCAAGAAGGTAGTTGAAGGCAAACTTCCGGATAGCAACATTGCTGTCTACATCAACTTCAACATCATTCAGAAGAAGGAAGCTTCAGACGTGCAGCTTAAGATTAGCCAGTACATGTACGGTAACAATGATAGTACTTTTGCAGTGGTGTCCACGAGCGGAGGAGATTCTTATTCCTTTGACGTTATGAATAAAGAGATTCTGGAGAACTCTGGCGGTATCTCTTACACTAATGAAGAAGGTAAAAAGATGATTGCGGCCTTGTTGTACAAGCGCAATTCCGAGCGTATGTCGAAGGCAGTTGACGATGCTCTCAGCAAACAGGCTGAGGAAGCTGAGGAAGATGCTGAAGATACTCCCTGTGTACAGTCTGAAAAGAAGCGTCGTACGGAAGCCTCTTTCAGCACGACGCTCCCTATCATTGGTAAAAATGGCAAACAGCTCACCCTCCCTTTCCCGAATTTCACGACCCATAAGACTCAGATTATCATCAAAGAGGAAGATAGGGAATCCTGTGTAAAGGGTTGTGGTGGTACTCGTAGCATTTGTGGTGCTTTAAAGGGTGGCAAAAGTCGTGGACAGGAAAGAGCGGAAGACAACACTCTAAACGCTGATATGCTTGAGGCATTCGATGGCATCACCATCACTACTTGCGCCCGAGGCGATGATATTTGCGAAATGCCTTTGATCACAATGAAAATCCCTGGCAAACCGTCAATTACATTGCAGCCTGGCAATCTCCAAGTCAATGTGGTGTTATGCTGCAACCGCCACCCATCCGAATGGCGCGAAGCAAACCTACAGACCAATGAAGATGTTGAGCGCGAGGAAGAAGCTGACGCCCTTTACTTCGTAGAAGAGATTTTGGAGAACATGCTCAAAGCAAGGATTCACCTGAAGAACGAGCTTGCTAATGTTCCAAACTCTAACAACACCATAGTTCTCACTAAAGCGGACTTCAATCATTTTGATAAGACCCAGCCGGATGCCGAAGTTCTTCTGAAGAACTCCACAGGCGACCTTATCAAGAACAGATTCAACCCGTTTGAGACTGTTATGCCAGCTTTTGACAACGATGACTTTGACATTGAAAAATTCTGCCAAGGATATGACGAAGCCAAAATATCAGACCCTGTTCCTATTCCAACCCAGGAGTCAGACCCTGTTACTATTCCAACCCAGGAGTCAGACCCTGTTACTATTCCAACCCAGGAGTCAGAGCCTGTCCCGATAGAGTCAGAGACTGTCCCGATCAAGGAGGCAGATCTTATGAACTTTGTAACATGGGACGATAAAGAAACTATTCCTCAAGTCCTCTCGGTTAGTCTCGGTGATAAACCATTGTGCTGCTCGGCTCCAAAGATCTATTTAAAAGTTAAGCAGCATGATGGCAAAGACGACGAAGAGGGAGAACTAATCGATAAAGAGAATATCCAAGTGTTTGACAAAGGTACCTACCGCGAAGTTATGTACAAGGTGTACACAGACATACTTACCAGGGTCACCATCAAACCGACTCATGAACTCGAGGATATAACACCGGTTTACATTACTGAAGCAGGAGAAGAAGAACCAGAGGATGTAATCACCTTGAAAGACAACGAATCATTTGAACTACCGTTCCCTCTCCAGAAAGAAGCTGGCGGTGAGCCTGACTCATGGATAATCCGTAGTGGTTCTCACATCCTCCTCAAGGCCACGTTCCTTTTGAAGTAGAACACACTAGTTTGCACACATACACACAATACACAAATACGCACCTATTATAGTTTTCAACAAACAAATGCAGAAAACTAGATTACTTATTTTGATTTTTTTATTATATATTTATATTTTGTAACTATATATGTTATTTAAAAACTAAAATTTTATATTTACAGACAGTACTAGCATTAAAAAATAATGATAATAATCATATTTACAACTATGTATAGACAGTGATGGTAAGAGAAAAACAAAATGAAAAAAAATTTTGATAATAAATTAACATAGTATTTATTATCAAATGTATAAAAAAATTGAATAATATATTTATTTAAAATAATATTTATATATTATCTGCAAAAAATGAATTCTACTTCAGATTCCGAAATATCAGATGTTGAATCTATTAATAATTATGAGGATGAGAAAGAAGAAGAAAAATTAGAAGAAGATAAAGACGATGAAGAAGAGGAATTAGAAGATTATGAAACTGATATTGATTCAAATGAACCATATTCAGAATATTCTGATTCAGAAGAAGATAATGATATTCAACAATTAGAAGATAGTCTTTTTGATACAGAAATTAATGAAGAATCAGAATCCGAAGCAAATGAAGATAAGATAATAAAAGAAATATCTTATTATCAAAGTACAACACATAATTTAATACCTAGAGAATCATTTAAAAGATTATGTTATGAAGTTTTACAAGATTTTGTTACAGATTATTATATTTCAAAAAATGCAATTGATGCTATGCAAGTAGGATGTGAAGCTTATATGATAGAAATATTTCAAAAATCAAATGAAATTGCTATACATGGTAAAAGAAAAACTATTCAAAACAATGATGTAGATTTTGCTAAAAGAAATAGAACAGAATATTAATATATTTATTTTATATGATAATAAGATTTATATACTTTTTTTTAAAGTATATCTAATGTAAATTATAAATAAATATTTAGTTGCATTTTATAGTGTTTATATAGTGGTCTCAAACCAATTGTAACTCTTACCAATTCCTTTAGTCAGAAATTCTTTTTCGAGTTGTAGCCAAAGACTTGACTCATTTGTTGTTAATTTCCAATCTTTCTTAGACCATTTACCATCTATACCGTCCTCAATATTACATAAGTCTATCTCTTGATGGTTGTACATGAAAAAATGGATACTATATTCATTTAATTGTTCTATGTTCCAAAATATTTTTTTAGCAAAATCTACTGCTTTATTATAATCATCATTTGACTTAATTTCAAGCGTACTTATAAAATCTTGCATACCCATAATATTTTCAGGAGTAGACAATATCAAGTCAAATACTTTGCCATTAAAATCATTGGCTAAACAGTTATCCCTAATTGTAGAATCTGGTTCACCTTGGAGTAGCTGTTCTGGATAATCACAAGGCAATAACTGAAAAGGTTTATCTTTGTGTCCTAATAATGCCATATATACACCTGTTAGTTTTATGTCATCTGTGAGGATGTCATCAGCTGCGAGGATGTCATTAGCTGTGAGGATGTCATCAGCACTAGGAGGTATTTCAGTATCCTCCCGCTGATACTGACGAACAGCATCAGCTGCGAGGATGTCATCTATTATGTTTTGTATAGTAGTATCTTTATTGATATGATAAGACAAATTTTTTTTTTTGTCTATATCCCAAATAACTAATTTAATTTCTCTAGTAGCAAACATTTTTTCATAATAATATAATAAATACTACTAATAATTAAAAAATCAATTTTTTTTTACAAAGACAAATATTTCTGTAATATTGCTAAATTTTTTTCTAAAAACACGTCATTATTCATATTATAATTATTATAATATTTGTAGTTTATTAAATTATGCATCATAGTTTCTAAGTTTTCAAAAGTAAAATTTATTTGAAACAACTCATCTGATAATATATTATATAAATAATAGTTTTTTTGTGCTTTTAATTTATTGGTTTTTGTTTCAATGTCATCAGCTGAGAGAATGTCATCAGCACCAGGAAGTGCTTTAGCACCCTCCAGCTGATGCTGACGAGCAGCTTCAGCTGAGAGAATGTCATTTATCCTCATCAATGCATCAAAATCATTTTGTAATTTATTTAATTCGTCAGTTTCATCTTGCAGCTTACTAATAATGTTATTATTGTTAACTTCATAAAGGTAAGCGTATATAGCTAATTGGATATAATGTTCATTCTTTATTTCTTTAACGCATTTGAATTCATAAAAGTTGTTATTATTTAAACAATCATAATAACCAATTATGTTGCGATTTAATACAGTATGCTTTAATTCTTGTTCAAATTTAACATCGCCAGAAATATTCAATGATTTCAATCTGTTCACACAAGAATCTAATGTTTCGTCGGTTAGCCAATCATAGTTTGTGATCTGAGTGTTTTTAAAAATATACCCCGACTTATGAGAGCACCAATTATTTGTAATTTTTAATAAATTTTCTTTAGAGTTAATAACTTCATAAAAATTATTATTGTTTAACACAACTTTACCTTTTAACAAATACTCGTAGTATAATGGTATAGCTGTACCAGTTATTTCTGACACGCTTTCAAAGCCATGATCTTCTTTAGTCTTAGTTGATATTTTAATGATATTGCTTTTTTGTCTTATTTGATTAATTTGAAAATACTCTAAACATTTTAGTATTTGATCATAAGGTAAATGATTAACAATATCAGTAGCTTTAGTGTCAATACTTTTAGATACTTTATTATTATCAAAATTTGTAAAATATAATTTACCAGTAATATTAACATACAAATGTAATTTATTTTTATTTATAAAGGGTAGAAAATCTTGTTTATTATCATGAATCAAGATCAAATGTTCTTTTGCTCTTGTAATAGCAACATAAATTTCATTAGGACATAAATCCGGATTTTTATTTTTTGAAAAAAATTTAAAATATGAATAATCAAAATTAAAAACTATAACAACCTTTCTTTCTAATCCTTTTGTTTGATGAAATGTAGAAAAAACAATTTTATTTTCAATTATAGTTTTATCAATCTCTTCTTCATCGCTACTTGGAACATAAACATTTATGTTTGGATATAAATTTTTTATCTTGTTCTCTAAATTTCTAATTGGTGTTTTATCACTTTTAATACTAGGAGCTAAAACAAAAATGTCATCGTATTTGTAACCCTTATTAATAAAATTTAATATTTCTTTAAGAATACAATTATCATTATAACTATTGCACATATAATACTTTGGTTTAACATTTGAAATCTTATTGCTCAATACCTTGTTATAATCAAAAACACAATTATTTACAAAGTTTGCCATTTCATTTGTAATACGAAAGCTATATGAAAGATTTGATTTTTTCCATTTATAACTATTCAAATTAAATAATTGATCGCTATAAACCAGATATCGCCCGTCTGCGTTATTAAATTGATATATACTCTGATGTACATCACCTAACAAACAAATTTTAACATTTTTATTATTATTATCTTTGTAAATTTTACAAACCAATTCATAATATAATGGCGTTAAATCTTGTGCCTCGTCAATGATAATCAAATCATAGTTGTATTTAAATTTAGGTTGTAAATGTTTAGTAACCGTATCTTTTATAATTTTATCAGTATATCCTTTATTGTTATAATATTTAACAGTAAAAGAATGGTAACTAAAAACATCTAAATTATTAATATTATGCAATTGAACTCTTTCTTTGGTTTCTATTTTTAATTTACTGTTATATGTCAATAGTAAAATATTTAAATTACTATAATGTTTAGCAATAAATAAATTAGTAGTAGTTTTGCCACATCCTGCAACACTATCTACAATGACATTATAATCATTTAATAAATCAATTATATTTTGTTGTTCGAGAGATGGATGTAAATTCTCCATTATTATTTAAATATAGTTTTGAATATTTAAATAGTTATAATATTAATTAATAAATTTCTTTATAAATTAATATTTGAAATATTTGCTAAAATTGGTAAATATGTTGGTTACAGTCAGTCTTTTAAGTGCTGGTTCTAGAGTCTCATCTAACAAAATAGATAGTTTATCAGGTTTGATAACATTAACTGTGGTGTTTCCAGCAAACCGGTCGTGTACCCAAATAGTTAAGATTGTCATGTTTTTTATTATATACAAATATATATAAATTATATAGATATATATTTTTCAATTATTTTTCATTATTATAAGTAATATTCTAGTATTGTCTTCATTTCTTTGGACCATTCTGTAGCAAAATTGATGACTACATTGTCAAAGGCGATGTTGTACTGTTCGAGTGTCCTATTGTTGATTACCATCGGAGATCCTGCCCATGCGTGAAGGTCTTCAACCTTGTTACCCTTGATGATGCAAAACTTTTCTTTAAGATTCCTCAGGGTAGTATTTGCATCTACATCTAGACGGTATTTAATACCTGTTTCATAGTCGCAAAGAAAGACTCTAAACATGCTTTCTTTATTTACAATTATAAAAAACATATTTTTATATATTTTATAAAATAAAAATACTCATAACTCTTATAAAAAAATATTTTTACATACTAGTATTACGAAGCGACAAATATAATTGAATGTCTGATACAACTTTATAAGCTGTTTTGATACCTCCTGAAATAATTTTATCATAGTCATTATATTTATCAAAGTTGATATGTTTAACTAATGTTTTGTTAATAAAATATACTTCACCTGTCTTGGTGTTGAATAAATATGTCTTATTGCGTATTTTTTCATCTCTAAGTTTGAAAAATAATGTTTTATCAAAACAGTGGAAACCATAATCTTTAATATCTGAATCTTCATCTAAGAACTTATTATTTTTCAGATACTTAAACATAATTTCTTTGGCAGGTTCTACATCATATTCCATATCATCGTAATTATTAAGTGCATCTTGTAGTACTTTAATATGTTTAGTTTCTACTTTTCCTAGTCCTCCGTGTATACAATTTGATTCTTTATAATCGTCAGCATTATCTTTATCGTCATTCCACTTGTAGTACATTTTATTATTAATTAAATTTATATGTACAATCAATAAAAAAATCAATTTTTTATTGTTTTTTTTTAATTGATTCATTTGATGTGTTTTTATAAATGAATTTGGACATCACAGTCCATTTCTTCAGATCAGTTGTAAATGTTGTCAAAGCTATAATCGGCAATGTATTCGACCTTGATGATGAAAATATCATCATCAAGATATTTCCAAATAGTGTTTATAATTACATCTTCAACACTAGAGACAGTCATGTTAGATGCTTTTTTCACAATTATATAAACACCTGAGATTTGTATATATTTTTATTTTCAATTTTTTTTGTGTTTTTTATCAATAAATTAATTTATTCGGGCCATTTAGTCGCCATGTTAATCATAACGTCGTTATAAGCAAGGCCGTACTCCTCGAGTGTTCTATCATCATTTTCCAAGCGAGTACCAGACTCTGTCCATGCACAAAGCTCTTCAACCTTGATGGTACCCCCCTTGATGTTGGAAAACTTTTCCTTGAGATCCTTCAGAGTAGTAGTTGCTTGTAGCATATAAGAGAAGTAAGCACCAGTCCTTTTAGTCTCATAATCGCGAATGGAAATTAGAAATCCCATTTTTGTCAATTTATACAAATATATGAAAATTGTAGAGATTTTATTTTTCAATATTTTTTAAATATTGAAAAATGAATTATTGTGAATAATATGATATTAGCGGATCGGTCGCCATGTAGATGTCAATATTGTTATAGGCAATATTGTAATCTGCGAGTGTCATATTGTTATTATCCATGCGAGTTTTAACCCATGCACAAAGCTCGTTTGCCTTTAGTGGTGTTCCATACTTGATAGACGCAAACATTTCCTTGAGCTGTCCGATAGTGGTGTTTGCATCTACATTAAAAGGACACAACATACCAGTTTCATAATCGTGAACAAAGACCCTAAATATCATCTCTTGTAGTAGTGTCGTCATATATTCAGTCCATTCCATAGCCATGAAAATTACAGCTCCGTTATATACAATGTTGTAATCTTTGAGTGTCATGTCGTTATTATTCAGCGGAAAAAATTCCCATGCACAAAGCTCTTCGACTGTTACACCTTCCTTGTTGGAAGCAAACATTTGTTTGAGCTGTGCTATAGTGGTATTAACATCTACATTAAAAGGATAAAAAATACCTGTTTCATATTCGCAAACTAAAACATTGAACATGTTTTTTATCATATATATAAATACATATGAATTACATAAATTTTTTTTTTCAATTTTTTTCATTCTATGAATGATATGGTAGCAATACTTTCATATATTCGGTCCATTCCGTCGCCATGAAGACAATAGTACCATTATAGGCAATATTGTACTCATCTAGCGTCTTATCATCGTTATTCAATGGTGTACTAACCCATGCACAAAGTTCTTCTGTATTTATACCTTTTTTTGAGTTTGCAAACATTTGTTTGAGCTGTTTAATACTGGTATTACCATCTACATTAAAATGATATTTTTTACCAGTTTCATAGTCACAAACAAAGAACAAAGGCATGTTTTATTAATATATATATATATATATATAAACTATATAAAACTATATTAATATCTATAAATAATAAATTAAAAATAGCGAGTATTCTTAATAAATTAAAAATAGTGAGTATTCTTAATAAATTAAAAATATTAATATTAATTCTTGGTATTAGTTCTGCATTTATTATACAACCACTAACACAAAAACCAAGGATTAAAAAATTAAGACGTACAGATGATATATATATAAATAAATTAAAGATACATTATGATATGCATCAAGAGATGCATGAAGAGAAGTTAAAAAAAAATTTACCAATATATTGTTCTAAGAATAAAGGAATAGTATTATTTGATATTCACGCTACACCCGAATTATGGATAATTGCATTTTTATATTTTGTACAAGGGCTTTTGGGGATTAGTAAAATAGCAATAAACTTTTATTATAAGGATATGCTTAATTTAAGCCCATTTGAACTTACTACTATAACTAGTATAACAGCTATACCTTGGATAATAAAACCATTATATGGTTTTATATCAGATACTTACCCTTTTTTTGGGTACAAAAGAAAGAGTTATTTAGTTTTGTCTAGTTTATTAGGGTCTATATCATGGGTTATAATGGCTAATTTTGTATCATTAATAAATATAGGACAAATGGAAACAGGTATTATAACCCTAATTAATAGTGTTTCATTAGTCATGTTGTCTTTTATTGGTTTTGCATTCAGTGATGTTTTGTTAGATGCAATTGCTGTAAGTAAAACACGTGAGCAAAATAATACAAGTTCAATACAAACAATATTTTGGGTTTCATCATTGTTAGGAAGTATCATAAGTTCGTATTTTTCAGGATATTTATTACAAAATTACGGCACTGTCTTTGTATTTTATTTATCAGCGGTGTTTCCGCTTATTACGGTAGTAATATCTGTCTTTATAAAAGAACCTTTAAATTATAAATTACAATATTCACGTGCTGATACTATACAATTATTAAAAATAAAAATAAAAAAAATATTAAACACTCTATCACAAAAAACAATATTATATCCATTATTGTTGTTAATGATATCAAATGCAATGCCAAAAATAAGCACAACATTATTTTATTATGAGGTAAATAAATTAGGATTTCAGCCAGAATTTTTTGGGATGATAGGATCGGCTAGTTCAATTGCGTCACTATTAGGGATAGTATTATATAATCAACAATTAAAATCAATACAACTTCGTGCTATTCTAAAATGGACATGTATATTAAACATGATTTTAGGAATGTTACCATTGATATTAGTAACGCATATAAATAGATTAATAGGAATACCAGATACATGGTTTGCAATTTTAGATGATATTATAATATCTATATTTAGTCAAATATCCACTATGCCTATATTAGTATTAGCTGCACAAATATGTCCTTCTGGAATTGAAGGTATGTTATATGCAACAATAACTAGTGCTAATAATCTTTCTAATAATATTGGGAAGTTGCTAGGAGGATTATTAACATTAATGATGGGTGTGACGAATTATAACTTTACTAATTTACCATGGCTTATTATATTAACAAATTTATTTGGACTTATTCCATTAATGTTACTAAATTTTATTCCTAAAAATAATAAAAAATAATATAAAAAATTATTAATAATATTAAATATAATGAATAAATTATTAATATTACCTGTAATAATATTACTATTATTTTTTAATTATTCAATACCATACCAAGTTAATAATAAAATATATCAAGTACAACCAAAGAATACATATAATGTTCAAAAGTATATATCAAATAACAAGCTATCACCCTATATTTTATATACAGTAATTAATAATTGTTGTGAATGTATAATGATTTATCATAATTTTTATGATAAATTTCATGGAAATACAAAATTACAAAATTTTTATATGTATGAGAATTGTGAATGTATATTATTATATAATAATATAAATTCTACTTTAGAAAATAATACAAATTATACTTTGAATAAAACAAAACGTTTAAAAGATTATATAATCTATTTTAAATCTTGTAAAAAAGAATTAACAAATTATAATAAGCATTTTTTTCGTATATTTAATAAATATAGATTAACAATATTTAAATCGTTATTTATAAAAAAAAAGTTTTTTTAAATACAGATATAATAATATGGAAAAATATGTTGATACAGAGAAATTAGATAATGTATCTAAAGAATGTAAACAAATTTTATATTAAAAATTGTTATGGTATTCCATATTCATATTTATTTAATACATATTTAATAAAAATTAATAATGTAAATATTATATTTTTTCATATATAAATAAATATTTGTTTATATTTTTATTAGTATTTTTTATTATAAATCAAAAAATATTAGTATTTAATTCAAACAATCTTTGCAAAATAAAGATATAAATTTTGTTTTTACGCAAAACAAAGCATGGAGTATTTGACCATATATAAATAATAATATAAATATTAACCATATATTTTTTTTATAATATTGTGATATAAAATATGCTCCTATAAATGTCATGATAACATCTATTATTGCAAAATCAAATAATCTAATTGAATGCACGCCTTCGTTAGGAAGGCCAAAAATATCTTTATATTTTGCAAATATACACATATTAATATAATAAATATATTAAATATTAATATATTTATTATTTACTAATCGCTCACTAGTGTCGTTTTCAGTGGGTTCTAAGCAATAATACCATTCTGATATATTACTTTTTGGAAAAATATTTAAATTAATTTTTTCATATTTATTGGTTAAAAAACATTTAATAATATTTTGTCTAAATATTATTAATTTTTTAATAATATTTGTAGAATAAAAATCAAAATCAATATCAGTATTTATATATCTATTTAAATCATTATCAGGAAACATAAATTTTAAAGGATTCAATAATAGCTCAAAAACCTCTTTCTTTGAATTGTTTATAATCAATTGCTCGCATTTTGTACAACATATATTAATAGATTTGTGTTTTTTACATATAACACATAATTTATTTCTTAAATCAATATTAATATATTCATTAATATTAGAGTAATGTTTTACACATTCATTACATAAAGCCTTTTGTCGAGCACAAAATAATGCTTCATATATACTTTTGTTTCTATTAATAGCAAATTGTTTCCAAGCAACCATTTTAGCTGCATTGCTGTAATATTTACCTTCGTATATTATTTTAGATTTACAAGGACTAATAACATTTTTATAATTAATGCACATTTTCTTTCTGATATGATTATTAATAATGGTATTAAAACCTATACCAATATATTTTTTTTTTTCTTTCTCTGGTAAATTGTTAAACGCATTGATTTCTTCAGTATCCATTGAATACACAAAAGCATTTTTTAATATTAATTTATTAATTTAGTGTTAACCAATATTATTTTCAATATTTTTTTAATAAAATAATTTAAACATTCATATATAAATATGTATTATGTCGTTATATCAAGATGTTTCAATATTAGTAGTAACTCCAGCATATGGAGGTCAAGTATTTGCCGGATACTTGACAAGTTTATTAAAATTTGAAAGATTATGTAAAGATAAAGGTATTTTAGTAGATTATGAATTTTGCTATAATGAAAGTCTTATCCCAAGAGCAAGAAATACATTAGCACACACTTTCATGAGCTCTAAGTATTCCCATTTGTTATGTTTAGATGCTGATATAGAATTTGAGCCCGAAGATATAATAAAAATGTTGGATTACAACAAACCTGTTGTGGGAGGAGTATACCCAAAAAAGAAAATAAATTGGGATAAAATAACGGAGCTGGTAAACCAGCCTAATACAACAGCATTAACGACTGACACGATACAAGCTATGACCAAAGAGCCGGTCTTGATATTGTTAGACGACCCAACTATTAATGTGAATGATGATTTTATAGAAACAAGATACACTGGAACAGGAATATTATTAATTCAAAGAAATGTATTAGAAAAAATGCGCGAAAGTTTTCCAAACGACATATACACCGCAATAGATAAAGTATATTTCCGTTATTTTGATACAGAATTAAAAGATGGCGTGTATTTATCGGAAGACTATTGGTTTTGTGACAGATGGAGACAATTAGGAGAACATATATATATATATACTAAATTTAGATGTAGGCATTGGGGGACTTATGCGTATTAATAAAATATTATAAATAAATAAAAATATTTATTTATAATATATAATGATAAAAATATATTATTTAAAAAATTGTCCTCATAGTTTAGCAGCTCTTGAAACATTAGAAAAAAATAATATAAAATATGAAAAAATAGAATCTAGTAATAATAAAGAAGAACAAAAAAAACGTTCAAATTACTCAACATTTCCTCAAATATATTGGAAAATATATCAAAATGAAAAATTAATAGGAGGTAATGATAATTTTACAAATATAATAAGAACTTTACAATCCAATAATGAACCATCCAAACTAGAAGGATGGACTAAAAAAGAATGGTATGTATTTTTATTAAATATAGTTAAAAAACTAAACTAAATAATGTCAGATTACACTTTATTTCTTTGATTATAAAGAAATATCAAGTTTTTTGTAACGGAGTGACTCTCTAGATCCAGTATTGTAATTGCTAGCTATACTCACCTAAAAAAATGAGCATGATGTAAAAAAGACAAAAAACTAAAATTTGGTTATTCATTTTTCATTGTAAATATAAATGAATGTGATTTATAATAATAAAAAAAATCAATTTTTTTATTATTTCTTCCAATAATAAATTAAATTTCAGTTAAGTTTGTCGCAAGTGTTGTTAGCGTTGTCACAAGCGCTAGCTCATGTTGGCTACTATTATTGCGATGGTGAACATGATGGTTCAGGTTCACCATTGCAATAACCAACAAAACAAAATACACCCCGACTTTTTTCATTGTCTCAAAGTCCATACCTGGGTATGCTACTAGTAACACAAAACTTGATATTTCTTTATAATTTTATATAGAAATATTAGTCTTTTTCTTTGTATTTCCTTAATCCATTCATTTTTGCTGTAAATATATTCATTATTTGTAACATATCCTTTACTAATTCTTCTTCTGGTTCTAAATCTTTATTTTTATTTAGTATAATTATTCTCCCATTTGAGTATTCTTTAATTAAATCTTCTATTAATTCAAAACCAAAACGAGCTAACCTATCTTTATATGCTACTACTAACTCTTCTAATTGTCCACTTATTGCATATTTTATTATCTTTCTCAATCCTCTTCTATTAAAATTTAATCCAGAACCAATATCCTCTATTAATAAATGTTTCGGATATCGTTTTTGCATATACAGTTTTTGTCTTTCTAAATCATTTTTTTGTGCCGCTGATGATACTCTCACATAAATTATTTTTAATTTATCTAATTCTTCTTCATTATCGTCATTATATATTTTATTTGTTGTTTGTTCTTTTATATATTTATCTACGTTATATAATCGTTTCCCTCCTGGTGTTCTTATTGTATCTATTTTTCCTTTTTCTTCCCAATTATATAATGTTCTTGAATGAACACCTAATTTTTGACATGCTTCTTTTCCTGATAAATATGTATCTGTCATTACTATTATTTAATAGTTGTATTTCTTTATACTAATTGTTATATACGAAATGATATAAAGAAATGTTTATTATTATAAATAATAATAAGAATGACATGACTAGAGAACAAAACAAGGAATATGATAAATTAAAAAATAACATTATAAAATATAATAACACTTTATGGTTACCTGACAATAAAATTAAATACGATAGTAACAATCTTAATACTTGGTTTGATTTTGATATTAGTAAGGCGAATATTATTAATAATAAACCAAATATAAAAAATAATCATGTTAATAATAAAAAAGAATACTACAAATGTATTAAAGTTAAAATGATATTAAATAAAGAACAAAAAATAACATTAGATTCTTGGTTTAAATCATATATTTGTATGTATAATGAAACTATTAAATTTATAAAAAATTATTATATTAAATATAAAAAAACAATATTAGATTATAAAAAAATTAGAACCTATCATTTAAAAAATATCAGAGATAAAATTATAACTAGATCGTCAAATAAAGAAAAGTATCAGATAAAAACACATATTATAGATTGTGCCATTAAATTAGCATGCTCTAATTATAAATCGGCTTTATCTAATTTAAAAAATAAAAACATTAAACATTTTAAAATTAAATATTGGAAGTTTAATAAAAAATCAAAACTTCTGGAAGTTGAAACATCTTACTTTGGTAAAAAACAGAATCAGTTGTGTCATTCTGTTTTTGGCGACATTAAATATATTTATAATAAACAAGAGTACAAATTAAACAATATTACAAGTGCATGTACTATACATTACAATGGGAAAATAAATGAATATAATATAATTATACCAATTAAAAGTGAAAAAAATCAAAATCAAAATGAAAAAGAAATAATTTCAATAGATCCAGGAATAAGAACTTTTATTACTGGAATATCAGAGAATGAGGTAATTAAAATAGGTAATAACGTTAATGATAGAATTCAAAATTATTTAAATCAAATCGATATTTTAAATAAATACAAAAATAAAATTAATAAATTAAAAGAACAAAAATACAATAAAAAAATACAAAATTTAGTAGATGAATTACATTGGAAATCAATTAACTATTTAACATCAAATTACAAGAATATATTTATTGGGGATTTAAGTTCTAAAAATATATCATGTAATAAAACATCAAATATATCCAAGATAACAAAAAGGGTAGCATATAAATTATCATTTTATAAATTTCGTATGAGATTACAATTAAGATGCGAGGCAAATAACTTAAATTATAAAATGATAAATGAGTATTATACCTCCAAAATGTGTAGTAATTGTGGTAACTATAATGAAAATCTAGGATCAAATAAAATTTATAATTGCAATAATTGTAAAAACATAATTGATCGAGACATAAATGGTTGTAGATGTATTTATTTCAAAGGATTAAATTGACCAAATAAATAAGGCGAGTTACACGTCTCTATAAACTTGTATTATCTTCAATGGTGATTTACCAGTAATATATATTTTTTAATATGTTATTGTAATAGAAAATTATTGGATAATATTAAATATTTCTTTGATTATAAAGAAATATCAAGTTTTTTGTAACGGGCGAATATCAAGATGATCAAGCACAATCTAAAGCTCTCACCTGCTGTAATAAGCATTCTGTTAAAAATTCTTTTTCAATAAATTAAATATTAATGGATTTCATAAATAAAAAAAATTTCAATTTTTTTAGAAAAAATCAATTTATAAATTTGCAATATTTTTATAAACAAAATAAATAAATATATAGCTGAGATCGAATAGATGCAATTTATGATCTTATCAGTAATCTTTGTAAAAGAGGTATGCCAAAGCGGTACATTGTAATTTTGCTCTTTTTAAACTCTTTATCCCTGTATATCCAAGATAATTGCATTCGATGTGGAGGTCTGTCAAGCTTTTACACTGCGGTAGCACTGCAGCAATTTCTTCAGCTCCTACAGGACCAATTAGATTGCTGCTAATATTTAGGAAAGTTAAAGAACCACACCTAGGTAGTACTAACGCAAGACTTTCAGCTCCTAAAGGACCGATTCGATTGCCGCTAAGATCGAGGTCAGATAGAAAGCTGCACTTCTCAAGCACTGGTACAAGACTTACTACCCCTATAGGACCAATATTATTGTAGCTGAGATTAAGGTGAGTTAGAGTGCCACACTGCTCGAGTATTATTGCAAGACTTTCAGCCCCTTTTGGACCAATCTGAATTTCCGTCAAATTCAAGAAAGTCAATGAACCCATCTGACCAAGTACTGGCGCAAGATACTTCATTCCAGTATCTCCAAACTCATTCTGACTGAGATCGAGGTGAGATAGAGAGCTACACATCCCTAGTACTACAGCAAGTTTTTCAACCCCTTCTGGATCAATTTTATTGTTTCTTAGATTGAGTTTAGCCAAAAGTTTGCACTGTCCTAGTACTGCAGCAAGTTTTTCAACCCCTTCAGAACCAATTTGATTGTTTATGAGGTTGAGGTTAGTCAGTGTATCACACAAAGGAATCAGTTGTAGAAGCTTTGTAAAATACTCTTTTGAGATATTACTCATCGCAAAATCTAAACTAGTAATTTTAAAACGTGTTGTTATGGCTCGCGGGATATTTAAAACTATTGTTTTAGCATTTTTACTTAAGCAAATTCTTACAGGTATTCTCATCTTGTCAATTTCATCTTTAACATCCTTCGAGGTTAAACTCAACAAGTGTAACGTATTGAATTTAAATTTCAAACACAATACAAATTCAATAATAGTGGAGAACATTATGTCTTTGTATTTATCTTTGTATTTATCTTTGTCTTTGACTTCGTCTTTGTCTTTATCTTTGTCTTCGTCTTTGTCATTGTCTTTGTTTTTGTCTTTGTTTTTGTCTTCGTCATTGTCATTGTCATTGTCTTCGTCTTTGTCATTGTCATTGACTTTGTCATTGTCTTCGTCTTTAACATCCTCCGAGGTCAGACTCAACAAGTTTAACATATTGAATTCAAATTTCAAAGACAACACAAAATCAATAATATTGGCAAACATTATGTCTCTATCTCTGTCTCTGTCTCTGTCTCTGTCTCTGTCTCTATCTTTGTCAAGAAGTGAATAATAAAAAAATATTCAATTTTTTTTAAAGTAATTTTGTAGATATAGACTATTGTATTAGTCACCATCTACAAATATAAAGAAACTACATTCTAGGAGAACTACAAAGTGTTACTGAATTTGGTTAATTCAGTAACAGTATGTATAATCACGGCTCTTTGTGACTTAGTCGCGATACAGTACTAGCACGTACTCATTCGCGACTAACTGATGAATGTGCTTAGGAATGTCGTATTCGGGTAAGAAGTCGAAATCAGTTTCATCGACTTCAAAATCATCGTCACTATAGCAATGATCTTCTGTGATCAGGAACAGATCATTGGAGTCTGAGTTGGTGTCAGGGACAGCATTTAGCTGTCTTTCATTGAGCTCCATAATGGCAGTAGTGAGATTTATCATATCAAAAACCAAAAAATAAATGAAACATACAAACAAAAAAAAAATCAATTTTTTTTTAATTAGACGAGAAAAGTAACCATTTCACACTTAAGCAATAAATAAATGAAATTCACAATAAAAAAATTTCAATTTTATAGTATTAAAATAATATCTATGTTTTTATTATATGAGTATAAATCTAAAAGATGATTTTTATACATATGTTAATTATAAATGGCTGAAGAATAAAAAATTAAATGACAATAAAGCAAAAATATCAGAATTTACAATATTACATGAAAAAAATAATAAAAAAATAAAAAAAATAATATTAAAAAATAAATTATTAAAACATATTTATAAATTATTGCTATCTAAAAAAAAATTTGATGTTATATTTCCTTTAATTGATTTTATAAAATCAAATGATCTTGAAACTACAATGGCTTATTTAACAAATATAGGAATAGATCATTTATTTGATATTAGAGTAGAAGAAAATTTATTCAATAATAAAAAAAATATTTTATTTTTTGACCAGCCATCTTTATCCATAAATAAAGATATGTATAACAATCCTAATATTTATAATGAATATAAAAAATATATTTATAAATATGCACAAATATTAAAACAATATGA
>Ga0114968_10001234_pt1 | contig 19506 bp, 17 predicted proteins | sample M_130807_EF_Meta_FD_87020 | JGI IMG/M metagenome (GOLD analysis project Ga0114968, IMG submission 87020) | Freshwater microbial communities from Lake Montjoie, Canada to study carbon cycling - M_130807_EF_MetaG | ecosystem: Environmental > Aquatic > Freshwater > Lake | place: Lake Montjoie...
AGCATGTTGCAGTAACCCCAACGCATCGACTACTCACGACGGGCGACACGGCGCAATTCCGTCAGTTAGCCGTGAGCCTCTTCGGTAGTGAGCGCGCCGTTGAGACTATTGAGCAGTACAAGGTGCCAGCGCGAGGCTAGCGATCTGGGAGTACCGGGAGGATCGCACGGACGATCGCCGCTGCGTTCGCTGAGGCGAGTTCGAGATATTCCCAGAACGAGGCAGCGGCGGCGCCATCCCCGGCATCGCTCACGCTTCGAATCACAAGCCACGGAACTCCCCAGCGTGCTGCCGTATAGGCGATTGCTGCCCCCTCCATTTCAACGAGGTCTGCACCTGTGCGCGCGGCAATTGCATCTCGCGTTGTCGCGTCGTTGACGAACCAGTCTCCCGTTGCAATGCGGCCGCGCGAGAGCGTAATGTTGCGTGCCTGTGCGGCGGTTAACGCTGCGGCGGTAGCCGCATCGATGAGTGCTGCACTGGTGCGAATGTGCGGATCTCCAGCCGACGGGGTTTCTGCGCCGTAGCCGAACAGGCGAAAGCCACCCGCCTCCGCAGCGGCAAAGTCATGCTGCAGCACCTCGCCTGCAACGACGACATCGCCCACCTTGAACCCGTGTGTCAGCGCACCAGCAGAGCCAACCGAGATCACGCAGCGCGGCTCTATGGCCATAGCGGCACTCGTCGCAACCGCTGCTGCAACCTTGCCGACGCCGCAGTTGAGCAGCGCGACAGGAGTGCCATCGATGCTCCCGCGCAGGAGTGCCCCCAGCGCGAGGCCGGGGAGGGGGGCCACCTCAAGGCCCGTCGCAAGCGCCTCGATCGCAGCACGCTCTTGGGGTAGGGCGCAGACGATAAGTACCGGGCTATGCAGCGTGCTGGACATACGGCAGAGGATAGCGCCGTGAGAGGCGGCTAGTGCTCGGGCTCGTCGCCACCGTCGAGGTCAACGATTGCCGTGCGGGTGCGGCGGGGGGTACGTCCGGCGAGGAGGTCTTCCGCGTCAAGAAGGTCGGGGTCATCTTCTCCCAACTCCTCGTCCTCTTCATGGCCCCCAGCGACGAGTTCGGATGGCGACTCCTCACCAGTAACGATGACGGCTGCTGCAATGGCGCGGTCGAGCGCCGCGGTGAAGCCGTGTGTGCGCTCGAGCTCCGCTGCGATGGCTTCGATCAGGGTCTCCTCTTCGTATGCGCTCGCGACACGCGTGCGTGCCGCCTCGACCGCCTCGAGGAACTCAGCGGGAGAGAAGTGCTCCTCATGCGCAAGGGTGATCCCAAGGCCAAGCTCGTCGTCCGCCTCGCGCAACTCATAGAACAACATAGGGAGACAGTAGCACTGGGAGGGGAGTACTTGACGGTTCTTGGCTGAAGCGCCGACACTACTCGTATGCGCATCTGGATCTCTCGCATGCTCCCGCTGCCGAAGGGCCGCGTGCCACGTGCGCTCTCACTGCTGCTCCTCCTAGTCTTCACCGTCGCGTTCACGCGTAACGTGATCAGTGCCGTGCAGGCGACCCTTGAAGTGAATCGCCTCCGTGATGAGAATGCCGCACTGCAGGCGCAGGCCGACGCGCTTGCTGCCGAGCGCGTGCTCCTCGACGACCCAGCCTTCCTTGCACTCATTGCGCGCGGCTACAGTCTCGGATCGACAGTGGAGCGGCCATTTGCGCTCGCTGCAAATGCGCCGGCACTTCCCGATGATGCACCGGGCTCGGCGGCACGCCGCGCGACCACGGGTGCAACGACCCCCTCACCGATTGACGTGTGGCTCGGGGTGCTCTTCGGAAGCTAGCGCGGATTACTCCTTGTCGCCGAAGATTGTCCAGTGCCAGGGCTTCACTACATCGCCTGTGAGTTCAACCGCAACATGCTTGATCTGCGTGTACTCCTCGAATGAGTAGCGACTCAGGTCCTTGCCAAATCCTGATTGCTTGAATCCTCCGTGTGGCATCTCACTCAAGAATGGGAGGTGGTCGTTTACGAGCACCGCGCCGAAATTGAGCGAGTTGGCGACGCGGTGGGCGCGCTGCACGCTACTCGTCCAGACGCTTGCAGCCAGCCCGTACGGGGTGTCATTCGCGAGTCGGAGCGCCTCCTCCTCGCCCCTGAAGGGGAGCATCGCGAGCACAGGACCGAACACCTCATGCTGCACAATCTCGCTCTCCTGCTTGCAGCCGGCGATGAGTGTCGGGGCATAGAAGGAGCCATGCTCAAAGCCGGTCGGCGCTACTGGGGCACCACCGAGAAGGATCTCAGCACCGTCAGCACGGGCGCGCTCAACAAATCCCGCCACGCGATCGCGCTGCACCATTGAGATCAACGAGCCCATATCTGTTGCTGGGTTGAAGGGGTCACCGAGTCGAATCGTTGCTGCGAGTTCTGCGACGCGTGCAACGAGTCGATCGTAGATCTTCTCCTCGATGTAGAGGCGCGTTGCAGCCGTGCAGTCTTGTCCAGCATTGACAAATGCACCTGCAACGGCGCCACGCGCGGTCGCTTCAATGTCAGCGTCTGCAAAGACAACGAGCGGCGCCTTCCCGCCGAGCTCGAGGTGCAGGCGCTTCAGCGTTGGGGCACCAGCAGCCATCAACGTACGTCCAGTCGCGCTGTCGCCAGTGAGTGCAATGATGTCGACACGTGGATCTGCGGCGAGCTGGGCTCCGATCGCTGCGCCCGGTCCCGTAACAACATTGACGACACCCTCTGGGAAGCCTGCCTCGCGCGCCAACTCGGCGAAGCGAATGGCGGTGAGCGGCGTTGCACTCGCCGGCTTGAGGACAACGGTATTGCCTGCTGCAAGCGCAGGTGCTGCCTGCCAGACCGTCATCGCCAACGGGTAGTTCCACGGAGCGATGAGTGCGGCAACCCCGATCGGTTCGCGGCGGATCATGGAGGTGTGGCTGCCGGTGTACTCGCCCGCAGCGATCCCTTCTGGGCTGCGAAGGATGCCCGCGAAGTAGCGGAGGTGGTCAATCGCTGCTGGAAGATCGCCATCGCGGCGCAGCTTGCGCGCAGTACCGGTCTGCCACACCTCGAGATCAGTGAGCACTTCCGACTCGCGTTCGACGAGATCGGCCAACTTCAAGAGGAGCGCTGCACGTGCTGCGGGCGGCGTCGTGCGCCAGCCACCCGTGTCGAAGGCGACGCGTGCGGCGTGAATTGCTGCATCGACATCGGCGTGTGTCGCAAGTGGAATCTCGCCGATCGCCTCCCCACTTGCCGGGTGGCGCAGGGTGAAGGTGGCACCGGCCTCTGCCTGGCGGGAGAGCCCGCCAATGAGGAGGTCTGGTTTGAAGTTTGGGCTCACCTGTCGCATACGGGTGAGCGTAGGCGATCGCGCCAAATCTGGCACCCGTTGGCGCGCTAGGATGAGCAGATGGCAACTGGGCGACGACCAAGGAGCGGGAGCACGACGGCGAGCCTTCTGACGGGGTCAGCTGGCAGCAGCCCTGCCGCGACGCCCGCCCCATCCGCACTCTCCGCGAGCAGCCCGTGGAGCTACGCGCCGGCCCCCGAGAGCCGTGATGTTGCGCAGATTCGTTCCCGCTATGGACTCTTCATCGACGGGAAGGAGCGGGCACCATCTGGCGGCGAGGTGACGATCACCTATAACCCGGCCACAGAGGAGCCGCTCGCCGAGATTGCGAAGGGGACTCCAGAGGATGCTGATCGCGCCATCGAAGCTGCAAGTCGCGCCTACCGCAAGGTTTGGTCACGCCTGCACCCACGCGAGCGGGCAAAGTATCTCTATCGCATCAGTCGCATTCTCCAAGAGCGAAGCCGCGAGTTTGCCGTTACGGAGACCTTGGATTCAGGCAAGCCGATTCGCGAATCGCGCGATGTCGATGTACCGCTTGCCGCCGCACACTTTTGGTATTACGCCGGCTGGGCAGACAAACTTGCCTACGCGGTTCCAGGGAGGCGCCCAGAATCGCATGGTGTTGTCGGGCAGGTTATCCCGTGGAACTTCCCACTCCTTATGCTCGCCTGGAAGATTGCCCCCGCCCTCGCGGCCGGGAATACGGTCGTACTGAAGCCGGCGTCAACGACGCCGCTCACGGCGCTCCTCTTTGCTGACGTCTGTCGGCAGGCGGGCCTCCCAGATGGAGTCGTCAACATCATCACGGGGCCAGGGAGCACCGGCATGGCGATCGTGACCGATCCGCGTGTTGCGAAGGTTGCCTTTACGGGCAGCACCTCGGTCGGCGTGACAATCGCCAAGGGGATCGCAGGCCAAGGGAAGGGTCTCACCCTTGAGCTTGGCGGAAAGGCGGCGAACATCGTCTTTGAGGACGCCGCACTCGACCAGGCGGTCGAGGGGGTCATCAATGGCATCTTCTTCAACCAAGGCGAGGTGTGTTGTGCCGGTAGCCGCCTCCTCGTCCAAGAGTCCATCGCCGAAGAGTTCTTGGCCCGCTTGCGCAATCGCATGTCAACGCTGCGCGTTGGCGACCCGATGGATAAGAACACCGATGTCGGCGCCATTAACTCCCGTGCGCAGATGGAGACCATCGGTGAACTCGTTGCGAGTGGTGTGAGCGAGGGGGCAGAGATCTGGCAGCCCGCATGCGACCTCCCAACGCGCGGATGGTTCTTCCGCCCAACACTGTTCACCAATGTGGCGCAGAGCCATCGTATTGCGCGCGAAGAGATCTTTGGCCCGGTACTTGCCACCATCACCTTCCGGACGGTCGCTGAGGCAATCGAGAAGGCGAACAACACGGCGTATGGCCTCTCTGCTGGCATCTGGACAGAGAAGGGGAGCCGGATCCTCCACGTTGCCAATGCGCTGAAGGCGGGGGTTGTCTGGGCGAATACATTCAATCGTTTCGACCCCACCTCACCATTCGGTGGCTACAAAGAGTCGGGATACGGACGTGAGGGTGGGCTCCAGGGCCTCCATGCGTATTTGAGGAGTTCGTAATGGCGAAGAAGCGGCGCCAGATACCGATTCCAATCCTTGAGCCGATTGAGGTCGGCAGCGAAAGCCCGCGTCTCGAGGTGCGCCGAACTCCGAAGCTCTACATCGGCGGTGCGTTCCCACGGAGTGAGTCTGGGCGGACAGATCAGCTCGCGTTGAAGCACGGTGACCTTGCTAACGTCGCGCGAGCATCGCGGAAAGATATGCGCGAGGCGGTACGTGTCGCGCGAGCAGCGAGTGATAGCTGGGGCTCAAAGGGTGCCATGGTGCGCGGGCAAATCCTCTATCGCGTTGCAGAGCTGATGGAAGGGCGTGCAGCGCAGTTTGAAGCAGACCTGATCGCGCACGGCCGCGGTCGTCGCGCTGCCGCTGCAGAGGTATCCGCGGCAATCGATCGTGTGGTCTGGTTTGCCGGTTGGCCGGATAAGATTCCGGCCGTGCTTGGCGGGACGAACCCTGTTGCCTCGTCGCACTTCGTCTTTACGATTCCAGAGCCAACGGGCGTGGTTGCCATCATCGCGCCAGAGTCATCGGCGCTGCTCGGGCTTGTAACTCGCCTCTCTGCGGTGCTTGCTGGCGGGAATGTGGCAGTGTTGCTTGCGAGCGAGTCGGCGCCACTTCCGGCGGTAACGCTCGCCGAGACGCTTGCGGTGAGTGATGTGCCAGGCGGGGTCGTCAACATCTTGACTGGAAGGCGTGCGGAGCTCATCCCACACCTCGTGCGCCATGCCGACGTAGATGGCTACGATCTCTGGGGTTGCCCCGACGCCCTCATGATTGAAGCGGAGCAAGGCGCAGCAGAGCACGTTGCGCGTGTCGCACGCCGACCGCACGGGAGCGAAGACCACGAAGACGCCTTTGATGGGGAGCGCGGCGAGCGTATTGATGCGCTAAGCGCCTTCCTCGAGATGAAGACCGTCTGGCACCCGATCGGCTCGTAGCCGATCGTCAGTCCAGCGTGAAGTCGTCCGGATCTGCGTAGGCGCCCGTCGCCTCTTTCTCCAGCTGCATCAGAAGGTCATTGACGAGGCTCGATGCGCCAAAGCGGAAGCGGTCTGGCGTCAGCCAGTCTGGCCCGAGCGTCTCATGCACCACGACGAGGTATTGAATCGCCTCTTTTGCGGTGCGGATGCCACCAGCAGGCTTCATGCCAACGATCTTCCCCGTCTGGTTCCAATGCTCGCGAATTGCCTCAAGCATCACAAGCGTGACTGGAAGCGTTGCGGCAGGCGTCACCTTGCCCGTTGAGGTTTTGATAAAGTCGCCACCAGCGGCGATCGCCAGCGCTGACGCGCGGCGAACGTCGTCGTAGGTGCCAAGTTCACCTGTTTCAAGGATCACCTTCAAGTGGGCTGGACCACACGCCTCTTTTACGGCGACGATCTCGTCCCACACCTTGGCGTAATTTCCCGCGAGGAATGCTCCGCGGTCGATAACCATGTCGATCTCGTCTGCGCCAGCAGCGACCGCATGCTTCGTCTCGGCGATCTTCAGGTCGATCCACGATCGTCCGCTCGGGAAGGCCGTTGCTACTGCGGCAACCTTCACGCTGCTTCCAGCAAGGGTCTCCTTTGCAACAGCGACGAGATCCGGGTAGCAGCAGAGTGCGGCGACCGAGGGCACGCTCTCGTTACCGGGTGCTGGACGCATTGCCTTCGTCGCGAGCTGGCGGATCTTGCCGGGGGTGTCTTTTCCTTCGAGGGTGGTGATGTCGCACATGCTGATGGCGAGCTGGAGGGCCCACACCTTTGACGCCTTCTTGATCGACCGCGTCTTGAGTGCGGCAACGCGCTCCTCAATCCCAACCGCATCGACTGGCGTTGCGTCGCGCAGCCATGCGCTCAATCCCCGCGAATCCGTGGTTGCCGGTAGTGAGGCCGTCATAGGAGGAGTATCCTCTGCCGGCGGCGTTATTGCACGCACGGATCGCGAAAGGGGGGAGCAGAGTGGAAACCGAGGTGCTGCACCGACGTCCAGACGACGCCATGCGCCTGCTGGTTCAGATGCCGAAGCCCGAACTCCACCTCCACCTCGACGGATCCCTGGATCCGCATTTAGCGTTAGAGCTCGCCCGCACACGAGGCGTTGATGCGCCACGGGATTGGGCAGGCATGCGTGCCGCGCTCGTTGCCCCAGAGCGCTGCCGCGATCAGGCCGACCTCCTCCGCGCCTTTGACCTACCGATCGCCCTCCTCCAGGACGCAGAGGCGCTTGAGCTGGCCGCCGCGTCGCTCGTTGCGGTCAAGGCCGCTGAGGGCGTCGCCTACATGGAGATGCGTTGGGGGCCACACCTCCATACCGCGAAGGGCCTTTCGCAGCGCGACGTTATCGCCGCCGTAGCGCGCGGTGCTGCAGGCGCAGCAGCACGCACCGGTGTGACGGTACGCCTGATCGTCACGGCACTTCGCTCCCATAGCGCCGAAGAGAATCGCAGCCTTGCTGCAGCGGCAGTGGCATCGCGCGACCTTGGCGTGGTCGCGTTCGACCTTGCCGGGGGTGAGGCAGCATTTCCGGACCCCCTGACGTTCCGTGCCGCTTTTGCGGTCGCGCGTGAGGGTGGCCTCGCGATCACCTTGCATGCAGGGGAGTGGGGCGGCGCTGCACAGGTCCGCCGCGCGCTTGCAGTCGATCCCGCACGCATCGCCCATGGCGCAGTCGCTGTCGAAGACGCAGAGCTCTGTGCCGAGCTTGCTGCGCGAGGTGTTGTACTCGATCTCTGCCCAACAAGCAACAACCAGGCGGCAATCGTTGCGGGATACGGGAACTTCCTACTCGTCGCACTTCGGATGCGTGGCGTACGTGTGACCTTAAACACCGACGATTTAATCGTGAGCGACCTCACCCTTTCCGAAGAGTACCTCCGCGTTCACCGCCGCCTCGGCGTTCCGCTCACAGACCTCTTTGAGATCGCTCGCGAGGGGTATCGCGCCGCCTTTATTGACGAGGCACTCCGAGCCAGCCTCATGGCGAGGTTTGACGCGTGGGCGGCGGGGAGTGGGATTTCGTAACGCGAGCGGCGCAGCGCTCATAATGCGATACGGTAGGCGCACAACAAGAGGTTGCGAAGAGGAGTGAGGAGATCTCATGAGCGTTGATCCGAAAGTAGGATGGCCAACATTTCAGCACGCACCGCTCGTAGCGCGGAGCGCGCCGCTCGGCACGGTCGCACGGCCGCTTCCACTCATCGTCGATAGTGATCCTGGCCTCGACGACGCACTTGCGATTGCGGCAGCAGTCGCACGACCCGAACTGAATCTCCTCGCCGTGACGAGCGTTGGCGGAAACGCCGACGTCCACCACTGCACAGAGAACGCCCTCCGTCTCTTGCAACTCTACGGGGCTGGCGATGTGCCGGTCGCAGAGGGTGCAGTGGGCCCACTCTCTGGTCCACTCGAGCGCGCAACCGAAGTGCACGGTGAAGGTGGACTCGGCAAGACGGTGCTCCCACCTGCACAGCGACGTCCAGATCCAGAAGGTGCAGTAGCACTGATGGCGCGGCTGATTGCCGCCTCGCCTGAGCCCGTTGCAATCGCTCCTGTTGGCCCGCTCACGAATATTGCGCTGCTGATCCGCAGCTATCCGCACCTCGCACCAAAGATCTCGCACCTCTGCCTCATGGGCGGCTCTGTCGGCGAAGGAAACTCATCGGCATCCGCGGAGTTCAACATCTTTGCGGATCCTATTGCTGCAGAGATCGTCTTCCTCAGCGGGATCCCCATCACGATGATCGGCCTCGACGTGACGCATCACGCATGGGTTGATCGATCAATCCTGCCGCGCCTCGCGGCGCTTCCTGGCGCGTCAGCAAAGGTGGCTGCCGAGCTGTTGACCTACTCATTCGAGCGATCTGCCGGATGGGGTCAAGGCGAGCGGATGGCGATCCATGATCTAGTCGCCGTGCTGCACCTCGCAATTCCCGATCTCGTTGGCGTTGCACGCTACTACATTGAGGTCGACGCAACGACCGGTCCAGCACGCGGCCGCACCATTGGCGATGCGTGGCAGCATCGACTCGTTCGTGATGGGCGAGTGCCAAACGCCGATGTTGGGCTTACCATCGATCGCGAGCGCTTTGCCGACCTCCTCGTCGATACATACGCAAAGCTCCCATGAGCGCACCGAAGCCGAATCCGCTCCCGCTCTCGACCCCATTCCCGCCGGCAGTTCGACGTGCTCCTGTGGGGACGCGCGAGAAGCCGCTCCCACTCATCATTGACTGCGATCCTGGACACGACGATGCGATGGCGATCACCATTGCCGTTGCACGTCCGGAGATCAACCTCCTTGGCGTCACCACCGTTGCCGGCAACGCCACACTCCCCCGAACGTTTGAGAACGCTCGACGTGTGCTCGCACTGCTCGGCGTACCCGATATGCCAATCGCAGCAGGAGCCGATCGTCCGCTCGTGCGTCCACTCTTCACTGCTGCATACGTACATGGAGAATCCGGGCTTGAAGGCGCAGAGATGCCAGCGCCAGCCGGTCGCGTCCATGAAGCTGGAGCGGTCGACCTCATTGCAACGCTTGTTGCCGCTTCGCCCGAGCCAGTTGTCCTTGCGCCGCTCGGACCGCTCACCAACATCGCCCAGTTCATTACCGCGCATCCAGAGCTTCTCTCGAAGATCGCACACATCAGTTGGATGGGCGGTGCGATTGGTGAGGGGAATGTGACGGCAGCTGCAGAGTTCAATGCGTACGTTGATCCAGAGGCGATTCAGATCGTCTTCTCGAGCGGGATCCCCTGCACGATGGTCGGCCTGGATGTGACACACCTTGCGCGCATGGGCGACGCCGAGGTCGCCCGACTTGAGCAGTTGGGGAATCGCGCGGGCAAGATCTTTGCGGAGCTTCTTCGCTACTTCGCGATCTTTCACCGTGATCGCTATAACTGGAATTTCTGTGCAATCCATGATGCTGTCGCGGTTGCGCATCTTGTCGATCCAGACCTTGTCGCAGTTGTGCATGCAGCGGTAGATGCTGAGCTGGGAGACCTGCAGCGCGGACGCACCGTCGTCGACTGGCTCGAGCCACGCCTGGTTGAGCGCGGCCGACTGGCAAACGCGGATGTTGCGGTGGGGATCGACGCTCCGCGATTTGCCAATCTCCTGATCGACGCAGTCGCTACCTTCGACTAGCGCTCCTGCGCCTCCGTCACCATGCCGATCCTCGCGTGGAGGTCGTCCAGGAGTCCGGGGATCGCGGCATCAATCTCTCGCGCAGCGCGCTCATAGGCGGCAGCGGGGAACCCCCACGGGTCGTCAAGGTCGTGCCCAATGGCGGCGGGGTCGAAGTCGCGGAGAAGTCTGACCTTCGCCCTTGTCGCCGCAGCGCCAATCTGCTGCTCTGCGGCACGGATGTTGAACCGATCGGCGGCAAGGATCAGATCCTGCGCAGTGGCCAGCCCAGGCGTGAGCTGTTGTGCCCGGTGACCCGTAGGAAGCCCGCGCGACTGGAGGATGCGGGCGCTTTCAGCGTGCATCCCCTCGCCCAGATGCTCGTCCGACGTGCCAGCACTGGCCACCTGCACCCGTCCAGCAAGGAGAGGGTCCGCGTCTACCGCGGCCCGGATAAGGGCGGCGGCGAGCGGCGAGCGGCAGATGTTGCCGTGGCAGAGGAGGAGGAGTCGAACCATGCGCCAAGGCTAGCCGAGCACGCCTGGTAGCAGGGCGGGTGCGGCGCACCCCCATGTTCGGTATCCTGCACAGGTACGGGATAGGGCGGGGTAGCTCAGCGGTAGAGCAGGGGATTCATAAGCCCTTGGTCGCAGGTTCGATTCCTGCCCTCGCTACCAGCCAGCAGAGAGAGTGGAGGATGAAGATGATCCCAAAGGCCTTCCGCAGCGGCGCAGTCATGTTGCTCCTCCTTCTCGGCACGGTCGTCCTCCTCGGGAGTGTTCTGCTCACGCCAACCCCAGCACCAACGAAGGAGTATTCGGCCTTCCTCGCTGAGGTGAAGGCCGGCAGCGTGACGAGCGTCGTTCAGCAGGTTCAAACGCTGACCGTCACCACAACGTCAACGCCGCCTGATACCTACACCGTTGAAGTTCCAACCCAACTCACCGATGTCTACGGCGACCTCGTCGCTGCAGCGGAGTCGGGTGGCCGCGATCCCGCGAGCATCACCTTCGGCGCGAAGCCTTCTGATGGCTCCGGCGAGCTCATGAGCCTCCTGATCAGTGCACTCCTCCCGGTCCTCCTGATCGGTGGGCTCTTTGTCTTCATGATGCGCAGTGCGCAAGGGCAGAACAACCAGGCGATGAGCTTCGGCAAGAGCAAGGCGAAGATGTTCATCGCGAATAAGACCCCCGTCACCTTTGCCGATGTCGCCGGCGTCGAAGAGGCCAAGGTCGAGCTCGCCGAAGTTGTTGAGTTCCTCAAGTTCCCAGAGCGCTTCGAGGCGCTCGGAGCGAAGATCCCGAAAGGGGTGCTCCTCATCGGTTCACCAGGCACAGGGAAGACCCTGCTCGCGCGCGCCGTTGCTGGCGAGGCTGGCGTTCCGTTCTTCAGCATCTCTGGCTCGGAGTTCGTTGAGATGTTCGTCGGTGTCGGTGCGTCACGCGTGCGCGACCTCTTTGAACAGGCGAAGCGCAACTCACCGTGCATCGTCTTCATTGACGAAATTGACGCGGTCGGTCGACAGCGTGGTGCTGGACTTGGCGGCTCACATGATGAGCGCGAGCAGACGCTGAACCAGATCTTGGTTGAGATGGACGGCTTCGAGACGGGAACGAATGTCATCATCATCGCTGCAACAAACCGTCCCGACGTGCTCGATCCAGCATTGATGCGCCCCGGTCGCTTTGACCGCCAGGTCATCTTGGACCGCCCAGACCTGAAGGGCCGCCTTGCCATCCTCAAGGTGCACGTTAAGGGAAAGCCGCTCGACAAGACGGTGAACCTAGAAGAGATTGCGCGACGTTCGCCGGGATTCTCTGGTGCAGATCTCGCGAATCTCATGAACGAGGCGGCAATCCTTGCCGCACGCCGCAGCAAGCGCACGGTTGGGATGGACGAGTTCGCCGAAGCACTCGACCGCGTGATGGCGGGCCCACAACGCAAGAGTCGTCTCATCACCGAAGCAGAGAAGCAGATCATCGCCTATCACGAGGGCGGGCACGCTGTTGTCGGACGCATCCTTGAGAAGTGCGATCCGGTGAGCAAGGTGACGATCATTAGCCGCGGCATGGCACTCGGCTACACGATGAACCTGCCAACCGAGGATCGCTATCTGCAGTCGAAGAGTGAGTTCGAAGACAAGATTGCCGCAATGCTCGGTGGCAACGTTGCTGAGCAGCTCGTGTTTGGCGACACGACGACCGGGGCATCTAACGACATTGAGAAGGCGACAGACCTAGCGCGCAAGATGGTGACGCGCTTCGGCATGTCGGAGAAGCTTGGCCGCGTAACGCTCGGTCGGCAGGACGAGATGATCTTCCTCGGTCGCGAGATGTCGGAGCAGAAGAACTACTCTGACGCGATTGCGAAGCAGATCGACGAAGAGGTGCGTGCGATCATTGATCGTGGTGCTGCGCGCGCCCTTGAGGTGCTTACCGCCCACCGTGCTCGTCTTGATGCACTCGCCGCGAAGTTGATCGCCGAGGAGACGGTTGAGGGCGCCGCCTTCGAAGGCCTCTTTAGCGACCTGCCGCCAAAGCCTGCGGCCTATGCAACCCTGATCGCACGCCTCCGTGCGGCAGGCATCACTGTGCCGGAGCCTACGACGGAGGCACAAGGGCCAGCGGCCGCGCCAGGAGCCCCCGCAGGGCAGCCTGCCTGATGCCCTACACACCAACCCTCGCGTGGAAGCCCCTCGACGGGGCGGAAGAGGCGCAGCTCGTTGCTGCGCATGCCGCACGCATGGAGCGGTATGCGACCTTCTTGCGAATCCCGAGCGTCTCGGCGCTGCCAGAGCACGCCGCCGACTGCCGAGCAGCAGCAGAGTGGCTCGCCTCAGAACTCCGCCGCATCGGCGCGCAGCGCGTTGAGGTGAGCGAGACCGGCGGTCACCCGATCGTCGTCGCGGAGCGCATCGAAGACCCAGCGCTGCCAACGATCGTCATTTACGGCCATTACGACGTTCAGCCTGGTGACCCGCTTGATCTCTGGAAGACGAGCCCATTTGAGCCGATCGTTCGCGATGGGCGCATGCTTGGACGTGGATCAGCCGACGATAAGGGGCAGATCCTCATCCACCTCGCCGCCCTCGAAGCGATGCTCACCGTGCGGGGGGCAGCGCCAGTCAATGTTCGCTACGTCTTTGAAGGCGAAGAAGAGTCGAGCTCCGTTAACCTCGAGGCCTGGATGCGTGCGCATCCTGATCGTTGCACCGGAGATGCGGTGATCATCAGTGATTCAGGATTCTTTGATGGCAATGTCCCAGCGCTGACCGTTGGGCTTCGTGGCATCACCTATCTGCAGGTTGACGTGCGCGCATCGGATGTCGATCTCCATTCGGGAAGCTACGGTGGATCGGTCATTAATCCTGCGAATGCCCTCGCCGACATGATCGCCTCACTCCACGATACGCAGCGGCGCGTTACCGTGCCGGGATTCTATGACGATGTAACGCCGTTGAGCGATAAAGATCGCGCTGCATTCGCGGCGCTCCCATTTGATCAGGTTGCATATCTCGCCGGCATTGGAGCGAACACGCTCTACGGCGAGGAGGGGTATAGCTCGGTTGAGCGGCGCGGCGGCCGCCCAACGCTCGACGTGAACGGGATCTGGGGCGGCTTCACCGGCGACGGCTCAAAGACGATCATTCCTGCCCACGCGCACGCCAAGATCTCCTGCCGATTGGTGACCGACCAAGATCCAGAGAAGATCTACGCGGCAGTCGAGGCAGCACTTCGTGCAGCAGCGCCCGCTGGTCTCCAGGTTGAGGTCACGAATCTTGGCAACGGCCACGCCTTCCTGACCCCCCTCGGCGATCCCTATCTCGACGCTGCCGCAGCTGCACTTACGGCAACATTTGGTCGCGAGCCGCTCTACATTCGCGAGGGTGGCTCGATTCCGATCGCTGCGCTCTTCCAGCGTGAACTCAAACTCCCCGTCGTACTTCTTGGGTTTACGCCACCCGACGACAATGCGCACGCACCGAACGAGTCGATGGACCTCGGCAATTTCGAGGGCGGGATCCGCACCGTGATTCGCGCACTCGACGCTATCGCCGCCCTGGACTAGCGATGCGCATCGCCCTGCTCGGCCTCGGGCTGATCGGTGGCTCGATCGCGCGGGCACTAAAAGAAGATCCGACACGCGCTGGCGCTTTTGACGACACCCCGCTCACGCTCGTCGCCTGGCTGCCGAGCGACGTAACCGCGAAGTCGGATGGCGATGCTGCGTCTGTAGACCAGGTTGCTCGTACGATTGCGGAAGCGGTGGATGGTGCAAGCCTTGTCGTCTTGTGCATGCCAGCTATGGCGATTCCTGCAGTCTTAGACGAGCTGGTGATTTGTCGACGATCTGGCCGCCTCCTCGAAAGCGCCGTGATCACGGATATCGCGTCAACAAAGCGCTGGATCATCGCAGAGGCTTCAAAGCGTGGCCTGCGATTCTGTGGCAGCCACCCCATGACGGCAGTGAGTGAGATCGCTGCATTAGAGCCAGATGCGGGCCTCTTTGTCGGGAGTCCCTGGGTGATTGTCCCAGGCCCACACGCCGGGGGCGGCGCAGCACTTGTCGAGCGCCTTGCAACGAGCTGTGGCGCACGGCCGATCATGATGGAGGCGGAGCTTTACGATGCTGCCGTCGCAGCCGTGAGTCATCTCCCACTGCTCCTCTCGGTGGCACTTGTTGAGGCAATTGCAACAGGACTCGGCTCTGATGATGCAGATGGGTGGGGCGTCTCGCATCTTCTGGCGAGTGGCGCCTGGGATGCAGTGACAAAACTTGCGCGCGGATCTGATCAGGTAGGCGCAGATATCTTGGCGACGAATGCACGCGAGGTACGAAGAAAGTTGACAGCGCTGCGCCTCGAGCTCGAGCGCTGGGATGCGCGCCTCATTGCAGCGGAGAACGATCCAGCGGCGGGGAGCCGCGATATTCAGTCGCGCTTGAATCTTGCTCGCACCACCCTTGAGGAGCTCGGGTGAGCGCTGACCCCCTCGTTCGCGGCGTAGAAGAGGAGATTCTTGGGATTCCGCGCCTCCTTGCCCTGCCCGAGGGCCCATGGGCGGGCTTTCGTCCGTTTCCGAGCCTAGAGGAGGCACACCGCGAGATCGCACGCCTCGATGCGGCCGCGGTTGTGCGCCCCCGGCGTGAACTGGAGCAGGATACCGAGTGGAAACAGCCAATTCCATATGCGATTGCGCTCTACCGCGACCCCGCGACTGCCGAGCCGTTTCTCTTCTGGATGGACCGCCTTGCCGGCACGAGTGATACGCGACTGCACGGACGCGCATCGTTTGGTGTTGGCGGACATATCAGCCCAAGCGACGGTGGGATTCTTGCCGCATTGGAACGGGAGTGGGGAGAAGAGGTCGCGACGCCGAGCCTTCCAGATTTTATGCCACTCGGACTGCTGAACGACGAGAGCGACCCGGTCGGGATGGTTCACCTCGGCGTGGTCTTTCTCGCAAGGCTGACCTCCCCGTCGATTGAGATTCGCGAGCAGCATAAGCTCGCTGGGGCACTCGTTCCAGTGTCAGAGGCGGTGCGCAGGTCATCGGAGCTGGAGGGGTGGAGTGCACGCCTCATCACAACGATCGCGGAGATTGCCCGCTAGCTTCAACGTGATCCGTACGTTGAGTTGGTCATGCTTATGGCGTGACAGTAAAGATTCTCTCTAGCGCACTTGCGGGCGTCCAAGGCGTTCCGGTTGACGTTGAGGTGGACGTTGCTCCCGGAATACCCGCGGTACGAATCGTGGGGCTTCCTGACGCGGCGGTCGGGGAGGCGCGCGAACGCATCCGTGCTGCGATTCGGTCGTCCGGCTTCACCTGGCCGGCGCGGCGCATCACCGTGAACCTCGCACCGGCAGATCTGCGTAAGAGCGGCGGATCCTTTGATCTCCCCATCGCGCTCGGCATTCTTGCTGCCAGCGGCCAACTGCACCTGCAGAACACGGCAGTCGGCGCGATCGGTGAACTCGCACTTGATGGGCGCGTCCGCGATGTTCCGGGCTCTCTCCCACTTGCCCTTACGCTGCCACATGTGTGCGAGCTACTGCTCATACCGCATGTGCGCGAACTCAACAGCAGCGCAATCTCACACACGTCTGCACGCTGCATCGCCATCGCGTCGCTCGCCGACGCAGCAGCGGTTATCGAGGGACGAGCTCGCTCCGATAGATCTCTCCCCACACATCAGGTGCACGAAGAGCACGTGTTTCACGACACGACGGATCCAGGCGTGCAAGAGCTCTCTGAGATTCGCGGTCAACCACTGATGATTCGCGGGCTGATGCTTGCGGCAGCGACGAGGGTGCCAATCCTTCTCGAGGGGGCGCCAGGCGTCGGCAAGTCGATGGCTGCTCGTGCGTTGCATGGCATCCTGCCCGATCTTGCTGATGCTGAGAAGTTGGAGGTCGCTGCTATCGCCTCTGCAGCTGGAAGGTTAGCGAACCACACGATGCGGCCACCACTGAGGGCACCACATCACGATCTAACCGCGGCTGGACTGATTGGTGGCGGCACGCGGCTCACGCCGGGAGAGCTGACATGGGCACATCGGGGCCTCCTTGTGCTTGATGAGATCGGTGAATTTCGTCGCGATACGATTGAGGCACTTCGAGAGCCACTTGAGACACGTGTCGTTCAACTGAGCCGTGCAGGACGTTCCGTTGCTTTTCCTGCTGACGCCCTAGTTGTTGCAACAGGGAACCCATGCGCATGCGGCGAGCTAGTCTCGCCCGAGGGAGCATGCCGCTGCACAAGTGTCGGTCGACGCCACGGGAGCCTTGCACTTTCGGCACCGATTCGGTCGAGATTCGGCATCAAGGTTCGACTCGCTCCACCGTCACGGGCGTTGAGTTTGATGCCGAGTGGCGAGGTAACAACCGCGCTTGCCCGTAAGCGTGTCATGCTCGCGCGCGCCGCGTGTTCAGGGCCTATCGACCGTGAGCGGCGCTTTCGCGCTGCGGTACGAAGGGATGCCTTGCCCGTCCTCTCTGGACGCGCCACCGTTCACGTACGCGACCTTGCGGTGGCATGCGCCACCCTCGATGGCCGCGACACAGTCGGTGAGAGCGACATTGCCGAGGCACTCTTCTTTGTTGGCCGGCGCTGATGCCTGAGATCATCAATCCTGGTGATGCGCGGATCCCCTCCCGGCGTGCAGCGCGCCTCGGATACGCGCCAGATGCAGATCGGCGCAGACCGCTCTGGACTGAGGGGCAGGGCGGTGCGCTGGCACTTCCTGCCATTGGCATCGTGGGGACACGGCACCCGAGCGCCCACGGTCTCGCAACGGCACGCCTCCTGGCCACGGCCTGCGCAGAGGCAGGCTGGTGCGTCGTGAGCGGCATGGCACGCGGAATCGACGAGGCGGCTCATCGCGCCGCGCTCATGGCGGGCGGCGTAACAATTGGGGTGCTTCCAAGCCCTGCTCCGATCGGGCTGCGGCATGGGGCCAGGCCGTTCGTTCCCGAGCTCTTGGAACGCGGGCTCCTGCTCTCCGACCGTCCAGTGGGGACACCTGCGGCGGCGTGGAGCTTTGTTGCACGCAACACGCTGCTCGCCGCCCTCTGCGATGGGGTGCTCATCGTGGAGGCGCCAGAGGGGAGTGGGGCGCTCCTCACTGCCACCGCAGCTGCCGAGATGGATCTACCGCTGGCCTTCGCGAGTGCGCCGTTCGGTCTGGAGAGTGCTGCTGGCGGGCTCTCCTGGGTGTCCGGCCCCCCTGCACTGTCATTGCGCCTAGACCAGCGCCCAGTCCCTGTCCTTGTGGGAGGAATTGCTGATTTTCAGGCGTGGCTCGCTGTCTGTGCAGTGTCTTTACAAGAAGACAGCAGGGCGAGAATCGTGGGGGAGACCGTGTCGCAGTGGAGCCAAGAGCTCGCACCCGATGGTGTGCGCGGCCGCATCCTGAAGCGCCTGCTCGCATCAGGGGCAGATGGACTATCGGAAGACGGTCTCGCCGACCTTGCCACAGTAAGCCAGAGTGCCCTTCCGGCGGCGCTTACCCTCCTTGCCCAGCACGGGCTCGTAGAGCAGGGCGGGGGGCGCTGGCGGGCAACTGAGAGGGCGGTGCTACGCTCTCGCCCATGAGTAAGGCAGGGAAGAACCTCGTCATTGTCGAGTCGCCAGCAAAGGCAACGACCATTGAGCGGTATCTAGGGGCCGACTACACGGTCCTCGCCTCCTATGGGCATGTCCGCGATCTTCCTGCGAAGACGAAGAAGGGGAGCCTCTCAATCGACATTGAGCATGGCTTTACCCCCACCTACGAGGTGATCGAGGAGAAGGTACGCCGCCTCGACGACATTAAGAAAGCCGCAAAGAAGGCGAGCGCGATCTGGTTGGCCACCGACCTCGACCGCGAGGGGGAGGCGATCGCCTGGCATGTTGCCGAGGCGCTCGAGATTCCCGAGGGCGACCGCCGGCGCGTGACCTTCTCTGAAATCACGAAGGGGGCAATCCTTGACGCCTTCAGTCACCCTCGCGCGATCAACCAGGACCTTGTCAATGCGCAGCAGGCGCGTCGAATCCTTGACCGCCTGGTTGGCTATCGGCTCTCGCCCCTCCTGTCACGCCTCATCAAGCCGAAGCTCTCTGCGGGGCGCGTCCAATCGGTTGCGCTGCGTCTCGTCGTCGAACGCGAGCGCGCGATCCGCGCCTTCATTCCACGGCACTACTTCACGGTTGAGCTTGGCGTCCGTCCCGCCGTTGACCCTGACCTTGTCATCTCCGCCACGCTCATCGGAGCAAAAGGCGAGACGCTCGAGATTGAGCCAGAGGCAGCAGCAGCTGCCGTCGCCCGACTTCAGGGAGCAGCTGCAACCGTCGTTGAACGAACGGAGAGCACACGCAAGCAGCGTCCAGTCCCGCCCTTCATTACCTCAACGCTCCAGCAAGAGGCTGGCCGCAAGCACGGGTTCCGCTCGCGAGTCACGATGCAACTTGCGCAGAAGCTGTACGAAGGCGTTGAGATTGGAGGCGAGCGAACCGGTCTCATTACGTATATGCGTACCGATTCACCAACGCTGAGCCAGCAGGCGATTTCTGATGCAGCCGTTGTGATCCGCGACCGCTTCGGCGCAGAGATGGTTGTCGAGGGTGGGCGCCAGTACGCATCTAAGTCGAAGAATGCACAAGAGGCACACGAAGCAATTCGGCCAACGAATCTCGCGCTTACGCCGGAGCAGGTCGCTCCGTATGTCGACGACCGAGAGCTCAAGATCTACACGTTGATCTGGCGCCGGACACTGGCCTCGCAGATGCCCGATAAGGTCTCAGCGTCGACGACCTTGATCTGGGGTGCTGGTGACGATCGACTTAAAACCGTCGCAACGCGGACACTTGAGCCAGGGTTCACGGCGGTCTATCTCGAAGGGCGCGATGACGAAGAAGAAGAGGCTGAGGCGCGCCTCCCTGAACTCCTTGAGGGGGCTGCTGGCGAGGTTGCAACCGCTGAAGGTGTGCCG
>Ga0114968_10001236_pt1 | contig 19499 bp, 18 predicted proteins | sample M_130807_EF_Meta_FD_87020 | JGI IMG/M metagenome (GOLD analysis project Ga0114968, IMG submission 87020) | Freshwater microbial communities from Lake Montjoie, Canada to study carbon cycling - M_130807_EF_MetaG | ecosystem: Environmental > Aquatic > Freshwater > Lake | place: Lake Montjoie...
GACGCTTTAAGCCCCCCCCCCCCCCCCTTTGACCTTCGTGGGGGGTCTTCCAATAATAAGGCCCTTGGGGTGGGATGGTGGGGTGTGTGGGGGGGGGGGGGGGGGGGGGGGGGGGGGGGGGAGGTGTTGGTGGTTCAGGCGGTGTTGGTGGTTCAGGCGGTGTTGGTGGTGTTACAACTTCATTTTGTACTTTAGTAATTGAATTTAAATACTTTACTTTATTAATTATTGATTTTTTTAACCAATCAATATGTGAAGATCCTGATTTGTCATTAAATTTTTTTTTTTTACTTAATGGTTCAGAATGTATAAATGTTTGAAATAACCTCATTATATAAAAATGCTACATTTTTATTTATTGTATTATTAACCATTATTAAATTTAACGTGATAATAATAACATTAATTAAAATTTATATTTACAATATTAAATATACTTGTTACCAAGTTTAATTTTATAAAATAGTTGTTTAAAATAAAGGTTAAATACAACTATATGTTAGGTAAAAAAATTACGTATTATTTATTTGCTTTCTAATTTCCATTAATATTATATCTGGTGTGCGAATTGAACCAGAAACATATTGAACTAATTTACCATTTTTTGTATTTAACAATAATAATTTCATATCCATGTTTTGTGTAAATTTTGCTTCAACTGCTCGTTTTCGTTCTTCTTTGTTTCGTTGAGGATAAAAATCTGGGTCAATTTTGTAATCTTTCGGTCGTATTTGTTCTTTTTTGTATTTTCCATTTTTGCCTCCTGCTCCTTGGCAAAGATCAACGTCTTTTGAAATAGGTGACCCGGAATTTAAAGAAAATAGTTCAGCAAAATCAGGGTGTCCATTTTTAAACTTGGAACATTGGTAATAGTGTTCTACTGAAGTATATTCTTTTCCATCTAATGTAAATTTTGCCCCCGTCCAAGTATCGTCCAGTTTTTTTCGCCATTCATCAATAGCGGCAAGTGCTGAAAATTCGCCAACTTTTTCTTTTGGAATTTCTTCATGTGATCCACGACCTGGAAATGGTTTTTTGTTGCTTTTGGAATAAAACATAAAAACGGTATCGGAATCATATAGATTATTATATCCATTTATTAATAATTGTTCGTCCTCTTCTTTTTCAACCGCCGGATTACCCTCATCTGGATCAATACCCAATTTCATTTTGAAATTGCGAAATTCTTCAATAAGATAATATATACCTGAGTTACGTTCTAAACATTTTTTAATAACTAGTATTTTAATATGATAAGGTATTTCATTATATTTTAGTATTTTTTTATCATGGTAACTAACGAGTTGATAATGATTTCCACTGTAAGTAGTAATTATATAATATTCTGGATTAAACGCACCTTTTGTTTGTAAATCTTTGTTTGATTCACCGCAATTAAAAACACTGTTTAAATCATTTTGATTAAATGATTCTTCATTAAATATAATCATTTTTATATTTAATTTTTTTTCTATAGTGGAAATTGCCCATGTGTCAGCCCAATAATTCGAACTTTGAATATATTCTTTAAATAAATCAAAAGAAGTTATATTTGATAAATTACCCGTGGTTGAATATAGTAAATCTTGTGTTTGTTTTTTTTCTGCTGCTAAAACTTCGTATTTTTTCTTTAATGATTTTGCTTCGTTTACTAATAACTCGGCATCGTTTTTACTTTTTGTTTTTTGAGAACGGGCTTTTAGTTCAACCTCTAATGTTCTTTTAATTTGTTCCATGTCTTTGGTATAATTTCGTATTTGACCATCAAGAGCCGTATAAACCGCGCGATATTGTTGGTATATTTCATCGGTTACCTCGTCGGATAACATTTTGCGTAGTTTTTCAATCGTTGTTTCGCGTCCAATTTGGGCAAAAGCCTCAATAACAGTAGAAAAAAAGCAATTACCGTCTCCTTTAATTAAATGAATATTATAATGTGGATTTTTTAAAAAATTTTGTATCCAATTATTACGAGGTGCTGGTAAAAACTTTCTTTTTATTTCATTTGCTTCCTCTTCCGTTTCTTCTAAAAGAAGCGGAGGAGGTTTAATATTTGTATTTATTGTAAATAGTTTGGTGGATTGTTTATCAGTAACTGTATTATTAATTTGACTATGTTTTATATTTAATTTTAGTATGTCCTCGTCTTCATCTGTATCTTCGTTGTCAACTATTTCCACAATGGACGAAGGGGGAGGTAACTCTTCAACATTGGTATTTTTTAGTAGTGTTGATGTAACACCTGATACATGCTCTAAATATGTTTCAACTGTAGTGTATGTTTTTTCAACGATTTTTTCAGAAAAATCAAAAAAGAGAGGTTCACCCATTTTATTAATATCAACGTCACCGTCTTCGTCCAAATGAATCGGACTAGATTTTGAATCAGCAAGTTTAGTTTCAAAAACACCAAGACATCCTTCAATAGCATTATTTAAAGAAACCAAATAAATTGGATAATATACTATATTTTGATTTGAGTAAGTAAATTTTGGTTTTCCTAATGCTATAACAACTGTTTTACCCCACACTGTTAAATCATACAAAGGGGACTGATGTCCGCTATCTTCAGAATCAATTGTTTTATGTTCTTTAAATATAACATTTGGGTTTATTCGTGAAGAAACCATATTTATAATACAATATATTATTTTTATACTACTCCATGAAACCTATTGTTTTTTTTGAACACCCCTTTTATCTTTACAAAACACAAAAACCCTTTACCGACAAATCCGTCGATATAATCGGCAAAGTGTTAAACTTTTATGTAAATATATATTTTGAATTTTTTACACCCTTGAAGATTTAAAATGGGACAAAAATCCCATTAAAAATTAACAAGGTTTGCCCTTCACAGAGCGTGTAAATTTCTTACAATCAAATATTTTACAGGTTTTTCTAATATTATCTTTATTTTTTAAATAATATTTAACTGCTGAAATTTTATAATCTTCGCTTTTATGTCTCATTTCTATAATAAAATTAGTAAAAACTTACTCATATTTTGTCCCATTTTAAATCTTCAATGGTTTAAAAGAAAAGAGACATCTAAGGAAAACCATAAGTTTTTATAAATTCTATAGTAAATCATACAAATCTTTCATTTTAAAAATAAACCTACTAGAAATACTTTTATGTTCTTTGATTTTTAATGTTGTAAATTCACAAATATTATGAATTATAAAATTCCATTCTTTTGAATCTTCCCATTGTAATTTTTCATTTCCCAAAGAAATCAATATATATATAATTTCACCCAATTCGTTTATTTCATTTGTTTTATTTTCCTCATCAATATATATTTGTATCATTCTTTGAAAAAAGTCAGTAATTTCAATTATAACTGAAGGCAAAACAACCCCATTGTTTAATAACATAATAATAAATGTGGTAATTGCCTTTTTACGATCACTTTCTTTAACAAATTCGCAATATTTGTCATAATTATCACTTGGTTCACAGTATGTAAATGTTTGTATAGATTCTTTAAAATTACTTATAAACTCATTTAATGTATCTATAAAAACTTCATTATAACGTTCAATTAAGTCTTTGTATAAAATTGCGTATAATTCACTAAAAAATTTATTAGAACTTGATATATCAAAAATAAAGTTAGCAATTTGTTGTTGATGAACCCGTGGGTTAATTAACTCTGTAGAATTATGGTTATTATCCGAGTCTATTATAATAGATTCTATTAAATGAAACACTTTTTCTTTTTGTGTTTCATAATTTTTTTTTGTTATTTTATTTAGATTAATACGTATATCATTAATTGTTTTTTCAATACCTTCTTTGGTAATAATTTTAGTTGGTTTAAATTCACCATTATTTTCCACATACTTTACCCATTTTTCTTCTGATTCTAGTGATGTATTAGAAACCTGTGTAAAGGATAAAAATTTTTCGTTTTGTGTTTTCTTTGAAAATGAATTATGAAATTTACTGCTACCATTTAAAGATACCTCTGATAATGAACCATTATCAGTGATTTTGGAATCAACCTTTGACCATTTACCATTCATTTCAACATATTCACTTTGACGCGGTTTTTGATAATGGCTGGTATTTGTATATTGAGAAGCCTTTAATTGTTGATATTGAGTAATTGCTAATTCTATACTTTCAACATTTAATGATTTTTCCAAAGAAAATAATAATTCTTGAACATCATTTAAAAGAGGAAGTACTCCGTTTTCGGATTTGTAGTTGTTAAAATCTTGTATTGTTAAATACATTTATTTAATACAGATGTATTAATATATAAATATATTTTATGTTATTTACATTAATAATATAAAAAAAATATTAATATATATTAATTACATAAACTTACCTGTTAAAATGCGAAACTGATCTCTTTTTATAAAATTTATATATCTAATAAATTTGCTATTTCGGTTTCCTTTGCCGTTTTTGCCATTAGTTGTTGTGTTAAATAATCAATTGCCCGCAATTTAGCCAATATTTCTTTTTCCAATTGTGATATAATTATTCGTTGACTTTGAACTGTTTGTTTTAGTTCTTCATTTTCACGGTAATGATTAACTTTATTTAAATTTAGTTCATTTAACCATGTTTGGTGGTGTTTTGTTTTTAAGTGAACACAAAAAAGACCAGATGTAATATATACTTTGTCTTTACGAGAACCACATGGACACCTTATTCCGTGTATAATTGTTGGTGGTATTTTATCGACATAGTTTCGGTTTTCATCAATACTAGGGCAATAAATTTCTGGTTCTAAGGTTAGTTCCATAATTAACAAATAACAACCAGTTTGTCTTTTAATATTAATTCAACAGATAATATTAATTATAGTATATATTATAATTATAGTATATATTATTAATCAATTTTTTAACAATGTTTTCAAAGCGTTTTAGTTTGTATTGTAAAGAATATATATAGTTAAAATATTTAAGATTTTTATAATGTTAAATATTTTACACATTTGACAAATTTTTTATGCGTGTTTTTTAACAGTAGTTCTAATTTTAGCAAAACTTTTAAATGCGGTTTTCTTTAAAACCGCAATTAAATCAATTTCAAATTGATTTGTAATTTCTGCGACTTTTGTGTCTTGTTCAGGGTAATTTTGTAGTGGAAAAAATGGTGTTAAATTATCGTTTATTTCTCTTAGTAGCAAAGATAACAATATACCTTTATGAACCGGGTTATTATATTGAAATTCTTCCGTAAAATATAACTGTAATTGAATACTAAACCCAAAATTGAACAATATATTTGATACTTTTTCTTTTTCTTTTTCGGATAAATCTTTATTTTGTACCAACTTATTTATAATAAATTGAGTTGGTATTTCTTTTATAACAAAAACTTCAGTTTTTTCTATAGTGTCATTTCCAATTAATTGTTTGTATTTTTCTTTTGCGAAAGCCTGTTTTGCCTTTTCTGAAATTGTTTTAAATTCGTAAAGTTTTGTTTTATTTTGGCAAACATTTGTTAAAATATAGTATTTCTTTCCATTAATGGATGTTGCTACAACTTCAATAGTATAATACTGTTTGCTTTTATCTAATGAATTAAAATCATTATAACATGGATAACCCAATATTTTTCCCATTTCTTCATTTGTTATGTTACTTCGTCCATTGTATTTTTTTTTTGATATAATAGTTCCTTGGTAATTTGTATAATCATCACTATATATTAATTCTGGAAACATTTTCTTTATTTCGTTTAGTTCACTTAAAACAGAAGAGTTATTCTTTGAAAAAAAAGTAGATTGAAAAAGAAACGCAGGTCTAATATTTTCTTTTACTAAAATGAGAGATAATATATTTTCAACACTAATATTTGACATATATACTATTGTATAATTTTTATTAGTCATTGTTTAAATAGCTATTTCTTTAACGGTTTAACCCTTTGCCTATTATATCGACGGATTTGTCGGTAAATGAATTTTGTGTTTTATAACGGTGTATATATAGTTAATACCATTTATGGTTTATTTTTTTATTACAATATAAGAAAAAAATAAATTTTTTTAAAAGTACAGAAACGACAAAGGGTTAACCCACGGATTTCAATGTTAATGATATTATTATTTTAGTCGGTCATTATACCCCCCCGTACACCATACATCGTGCCAAATATTTTAAAACATGTAAAATAGTTGATGATTGTAAAATATCGAAAACCACAAAAGAATTAATAAATTATACGGTCATTCTTAACGAGTTTTTACCATAAATTTTATTAAGTTTTTCATTAATAATCATAAACTGAGTTTTATTTTGTAACTTACCTATTTTATTTATTTTTCCATATATATTATTTTGTATAAAATCAATAAATCTATTTATTGATTCATTTGTTTTAATAAAATTTATTATTTTAACCGGATTATTTATTGGAATATTATCAATGGGTTTGTTTTCTAAATAACGATTACGAGAAGGTTGTATATAAATAGTGTATATATCTTCTTTTAAAAAAACAGCTTCTTTAAAAAAATCGTGAATACTTAATAGCAAACGACACTTTAAAATATAATATGAATAAAGTGTTACCTTTTCTTTTAATATAATTTGGCGTTCATTTTCAATTGTCGATAAATTTACCAACCTGTAATGATTCATAATATTTATATATTGATTTAATGACCAGGCTTGCTGTTTTTGAAGCGCATACGGTATTTGTTTTACCGATTTAACCTGAAATAGTATATTTAATATAGTTGCCCACGTTTCGGTATAAGCTTCGTAGAGTCGTAAATCACGGGTTCTTTGATTACCGTTAATTCCAAAAAACTCCAACATTCGTTTATTTGCGATTTTATTTAACTCATCGTGGCTTGCGAAATCTAATCCTAAAGCATGTATTGTTTCGTGTATAAAAACTTTGCTCCATTCTTCTTTACGAAAGATGTATATATCATTTTTAAAAGAACAACCAAATGTAAAACCAGTATTAACATTTGATTCGACAAGGTCATTAATTAAAAAATTGTCGTTTTTAGTTTTAGGAAATGTTTTTTTTAAATCGGTTAAATAAAGATATATAGATAAGTCATTGGAACAGTTGTTATTTGGTGGTGGGTATTGTCCAATAAAAAAATGAAGAATGGAAAAAACAGTTTTATAATAATGGTAAAAGTTGGGAACGGTGTTTTTTATTTTACGGGTTTTTCTATAATTTTGACGCAATTTTATTAAACCACTTGTTTTTTGTTTTTTTGAATAAATCGGTAAAATAATATATAGTTTAATATTACGACCATTTAATTGAAATGAATAAATACGCCCCGTTTTATTTAAAGAATTTATATGTTCACGTACAAAAGTTGGAATAAGATTGTAATTTTCTTTAGAAATTGTGTTAAAATTAATAAAATTTGATTCACCTATAAAACTAGAAACGTCAACATTCTTTGAAATAGAAATATTATTGTATAACTTTGAAAGAAAATCATACATATATATATCTTTGAAAAACCGTAAACCGAAAAATTACACCTTTTAACTTTCTTGTAATAATATTTTTTGGTTTCGTTTTCTATAACTTTCTATTTTTTTTGTAATGCGGTATATTATAATTTGTTTTTTTTATCCATCATATAAACTAATGAATGCTTACCAGGGTCGCAACCAACTATATTTCTGTCTTTTAACCCTTATTTGATTTAACGTGCAAATCCGCACATTAATTAAAAACGAGTTTTACATTAATATTTATATTGTGTTACCATTAATGGTGTTTAATTATTTTATAAAATGCTTGTTTCAAATAAGGGTTAATTGAAGGAAAATATAAATAAGGTAATTGGTAAAATACCAAAGAAAAATATGAAAATATATTTAAGGGTGTTTATAAACGACCTGAAAAATATGTTCCAAGGAATATAACAAAAAAAGTAAAGAAAATATACAAATAATTATTTATAAAAGTATCTATAAATAATCGGCATTTAAAATGTTAAAAGGTGTAAAAATAATTATTTATATTTAACCATTTGCCGTTTTAGGACGGTTTAATGTCTTACCTATTTTAAAATATTTAACACAATGTATGGTGTAGTATTTTATAATAACCGATTAAAATAATTAAATTATTAACCCTGAAATCCACTGATTAAAATAAATATTATATCAGTTATTTTTCAAATATTTATAAAATAAATACGAAACCGTTACAATAATGTAATTTTAGTTAAGTCCATAATTCGTTTACTGGTAGATTCAACCAGTAAACCATTCGCATAAACACCATAGTTCATACACATGTCTAAATTTTCCAAAGCAAAATGATAAATTTTGTATATTCCTGGAATTTCATAAATACTCGTTCTTTTATCTATATATGCTGGTAATCGATATTTACCTTCTGTTACAAATAATTTTCCTTCATTACCATCAATTGTTTTGCGTTTTTCCTCATCATCTTTAAAATTATCTACCAAAATACAATGACAACCGGTTATTATTAAGTCTTCAAATAATTCCGGAAAATTTTCTACAGAACATTTGTATAATTGTTCTTTATTTCTTTCCTTACAACATAAATGGTTTATTGTATTATAACCTATTTTATATATAGGTTTATATCCACCGTATAATGTTTTTACCATATCACCTGTTTTTAAATTCTGAATTAATTTATATCCATTTAATGTTAATATTTGGGTGTTTTCTTTAAAACATATTATATTAGATATTTTTTTAAAATATATAACAGTTTCATTCGCATAAGTATAAAATAGCTTATTTCCGTTTAATATACATCTTGTTAATGGCATATTATTCATTAAAAAATTTATAGAATCTATTTGTGAAAATAAATTGGTATTAAAATTGTACATAAATATATTGTTTTTTTGTTCGGATAAATCATTAGTAATTAAATATATGTTGTTGTTAATAATCATTTTAGCGTCAAAATAAAAATTATTAATTATTATAAAAGAATCCTGAATTAATATTCCATTAGAATTATACTGTGAAACCGTAAGTAAATTTGAAATTCGCGAAATATAACACAAATAAAAATTGTTATAGTTATCTATACCAATAGACATAAAACCGGTAAGTTGATTAATAACCATAAAAATATTTATATTACCATATGTATCAAGTTTATAAATATTCCATTTACCATTATACTGGTTATAATCATTACTATAATAATATAAATTATTATAACTATCTAATGCTAAACTTCTTGGATTAGGTGTGGGTATATTTTTAAAAAAAAATACATTTGAATTTTTATCTATTTTATAAATATTATTATTTGAACATAAAACATATAAAAATCCATTACTAATAAAACCATTATTATCAAAAATAATTTCTTTTATACTAAACGGAAGTGTTACAAAAATTGTTTGATTACTTAACTCATCGACTTTATAAATAATATTAGAGTCATAGTTTGAAAAATATAATATATTAGAATTATATGCCATTGTTTCAAGATTATTAATATAGTTATTGTTTGTATAAACTTGATTACTCATTTAATTATAATATATAATTAAATAATTTAATTTATACGAAGTGTATTTGATTTAACTAACAAATTCGTAAATTAACATTTTTACAAACTTTAACCCTTTGCCAATTATATCAACGGATTTGTCGGTAAATACTTTTCGTGTTTTGTAATGATATTTATATAGTTAATACCATTTATGGATTTATTTTTTATTACAATATAAGAAAAAATAAAAAAATAAAAAGTCCAGAAACGGCAAAGGGTTAAAGGATTAAATTTTTATAAAAAATACTATACACCGTAATTATTATATGAATTAGTATTATCAGACCATCCTGGGCTTTGTATTCCAATTCGTTTATTAAAATAATACCACTTATCATTAGGTTGTAAAGATTTCCAACACTGATCGTTGGCATAATTCCAATGTTCACCGGTTAAATTTAATAAAGGAATAGCGTATTCATATAAGTTAATAAGGGTTTCATAGTAATTTTCATTAACGATATACCCAGATGCTGTTTGTGCCGACTGAATTTTTCTAATAAAATCGTAATCGGTTACTTCTTTACTTTCTAATACATTATAAGAAATCATACAAACGTTATAGTCTATTTTATTATCGAAAAATTTCGTTAATTCTTCTTCAAATTCTTCTTTATTTACAATAAAAATAAAATCGTCTTCTAAAATTAAAATATTTTTATATCCACGAGCCTTTGCCAATTTATATACATCTAAATGAGATTTTGTACAACCTAATATACCCGAACTTTGATATATTGCGTTAAATCTTTCAAATGGTAACCCAAATCGGTTTAATTCATTTTCTATACATTGTTTTCTGTCAGTTCTATTTTCTAAATTTATATATATTATTTTGTCTATATTATGTGACATTATTTTTACAAATATATTACACAATGATAAATATTATATTTATATTTTAACCCTTTAACGTTTTCGACATTTTTACAATAATTAAATATTTTAATTATTGTAAATTATTTGACACGATGTATGGTTTAGTATTTTATATTGGTCAATTAAAATACTAAAAGTATTAACCTTGAATTTCGCGGGTTAAGTATTTATTAACCATAAAATACGAAACATTAATAATTTTTCATTTCTATAATTTCCTTTTATTTTATGAAAATCCAATAACATTTCATTTGTTATCAACTTATTTTCTTCCAAATATTCTATAATATCCAAAGCGCTAATTCCGTTTTCATAAAAAAAATCAACAATATTAATCCACTCAGCGGGTGTTTTATTAATATTTGATAATATTTCTATGGGTAAATTTTGATTTTGTTCACCAACGTTATTTACATTTTTTTTTAATTTTTCAATTATTAATAATTTTTTTTTGGTTTTATGTTCTATTTCTAATTTATCTATTGTATTTTGTAATTCAAGTTGATAAAAATTAACAAAGTTTATTGATGATGAACCGGAAAATGGTTCATACAATGGTTCTATATTAGGGGGGGAATTATTATTGTAAACTACCGTTTCCGGAACATAAATTTCACAAAATCGTGAAACAATTGGGTTGAGTAATTTATGTATATTTTCCACAACAATAAAAAACCGCGTATTATGACTAAATAATTCAATACATCTTCTTAGAGCGGATTGTGCGTCAATTGTTAAACAGTCAGCATTAAAAAGAACAACTGATTTAAAATAAATACCCTCAGTATACTGTATATTCATTTTTGAAAAGAATTTTAACTCTTCTCGTATAAATTTAATTCCTTTTCCGTGACAACAATTTACAATCATTACATTATTTTTTAAAATATTTTTAATATTTCTCTCTTCCGATTCTATTTGATTTGATGTAATATTTTTAACTGGTTTATAAATTTTATCTATAAAGTTAAAAACAATTGTTTTTTTTCCTGTTCCTGCTGATCCGTGAAATATAATGTTAGGTATTTTACCTGTCATTATAAAATAATCTAATTTACGATGAATACTTAATAATTGATTATTAAATGGATTATTGTCATTTTCCACAATAGACGACTTAATATTAACGTCATTAACAATATCATTATTCATTATTATATAAAAATATAATTCTTTATATAATTTAATTAATACTTGTGTAATACTATTATGAAGGTAATTAGTTTTGACGTTGGAATTAAAAATATGGCATACTGTATTTTTGATATTAAAGAAAATTTACCCCTTAAAATTATCGATTGGAAAACGGTTAATTTAATGAATGAGGAAGATTCAATAAAACCGGAGGCTATTATTTGTTCATGTAGTAATAAACCAAAGAAAGGTATTTTTACCAAATGTAGTCGTCATGCCTTATATATGAAAACTGTGAATTTAACACAAAATACCAACACTTTGTTTTTTTGTGATAAACATGCCAAAGAAACAGCCGAATATATTATTCCAGATAAAAGTCAACTACAATCTTCTTTAAATAAATTAAATGTAGAACAATTAAATGAACTATGTCAAATACACGCAATTACACCATCTATCGAAGACAAACTAAAACGTAAAAAGTTGGTAAATATATTGGTTAATTTTTTTAAAGAAAAGTGTTTTGAACAAGTAAAACATAAAAAACAAAAAACTTCAAAAGAAACCGATTTAATTTCTATTGGGCATAATATGCGTCGCGAGTTAAATAAAATACAAAACTTTGAATCAATAACTCATGTTATTATAGAAAATCAAATATCTACATTAGCAGCAAGAATGAATTCAATACAGGGAATGCTTGTACAATATTTTATTATGAAAATGGAAGATAAAATTATAAATATAGAATTTATTTCTTCTTCAAACAAATTAAAAGGACTCCCATTAATTAAGGAGGATATAAAAAAACAAGTTATTTTAAAAAAAATAAAAAAAATATCAATAAATTCGGAAAATGGTTTTTTAAATACATGCGACTCCGTTAACCCTAGTGAAAAATCATCTGACTATGTTTTTACCGAAAAACCAACCATTAATTCGAAATATAAAGACCATAAAAGAGACGGACTATATCATTGTGCGTTGTTTTTAGAACATAACCCTGAACTAACACAATGGAAACATGTACTTGATACAAAAAAAAAAGATGATTATGCTGATTGTTTTTTACAAGGTGTTTGGTATATTAAAAATCACGGTATGTTTAAAAATAATACAAACTATAATTTATATTAACACTTTAAACCCGCGGATTTTAGGGTTAATAGTTTTATACAGTATATGGTTTTAAATATTTTAAAATAGTTAAAATATTTGAAGTTTATAAAAATGTTGAAAACATTAACTGGTTAAATATCCAAAGATATGGTATTTTTTTCACTACGGGGTTTTCGTTTACCTGACCTTTTTGGTCCATTAGACGATTGTAAGTCTCTTATTGAAGTAGCACTTATAATTGATTCACCGTCATTATCATCCCTAAAATCGGGGATATAGTTATAGGACGGTGGTATTTCAACTGGAATTTGTTGTTGTTGTTGTTGTTGTGAGGTAGGTACTTTTGGCTTTAGTCCTGACAATAAATCGGTTATATCTCCTTGTGGTCCGCGCATTTCATGTCTTTGAATGGGCTGATGCGAGGGTGATTGTGATATTGGTGTACGGTCTTGATGTACAAAGTTTTCTTGATTATTGGTAATATCTATTCCTTTATCACGAAACATTGTTCCACGACTAGCTGTTATATCTGGTCTATTTGAAGGTGTTTGTGTAAATATCATTGATTTTTGAGGAATTTGTGAGGAGGGTGGAGGTGGTTGATTTTTTGTTTGAACGGCAGGGGGGGGAGGTCCGAATGAATTATTTATATTTGGTTGTCCTGTATTATTTAATACATTATTCATAAATGAAGACGCTGTATTTTGATTTTGGTTATTTAATGATTGAACTGTGGCGTTAGTAAACATTTTCATTAATTCGGGAGATTGTTTAATAATATCATTAAAACCAGGTGTACTAGTAGATAGTGCTTTATTTGTAATATTTACAACAGCAGCCGAAAACCCTAAACGCAATAAAAGTGATAATTCTGGAGACAATTTACCACCCTTATATTTATGGTGTAGTTCAGTAAAAATTTCATCATATGATTCTATATCTTCATTTACTTGTTCACCCCATCCATCCAAATTAAGCCCAAATGGGTCAAATACTGTATTTGCGTATTCTATTGAATTAACAAATGTCATAAACCACCACTGTTGTAATTTTATACTATCTTTTGTTTTTTTATCTTCTAAACATGCTTCATACTCGTCTTCGATTTCACTATAGTTTGATTCCATAGTAAAATGTGAAGATTGTTTAACAAGTCCCTTTTCATACCATTCTTCCAGTTTTTTAATCATAAGCCGTTTTTTCTTTCTTTTTTCTTGTTCGGTTAGGCGTGAAGACGAACTGGACGCGAAATCGACGGGAATGTCGTTAATTTTACCAAACCCGTCGAAGGTTTTAGTTGTTTGATTAACAGATTGTGCGGTTGCTTTTCCTACATTTGAATCATTATTTAATACCTCTGGGGAAGATGTTTTGTCTCCAAATCCAAATAAATTACCTATATTACTCATTTTTTTGGTGGTTGATGTAAAAAAATTGTCGCCACTACTTGAACCTCCTCCATTTCCTGATTCATTTGTAGTTTCTCTACCATTTCCACTAAAACTAACCGATTTGGAAAGATCATTTAACTCATTTTCAAGAGTATTTAAATCATCTATATTAAAATTTGTTGTGGAAGAACCTTTTCTTTTGTCATTGTTCATTAATAGTTCAATTCCAGAACCGAATGATACGGATGGAGATCTTGGTTTATCATCAATATTTAATTTATCATCAATATTTAATGATATAGAATCTAAATTATCTATTCCTAAATCTATTATTTCCATTTATGGTATGAAATATAAATTAAATAGACTAATTATTCTTTATATATAAACGAATTAATACGGTAACTGGTTAAATTGCTCGTTAAACCGGATTGATTAATAGATTATTATATATAAATGACTTTAGAACTACGTAAATTTGATATGCGAACAATTACATTTCGTCCAGATGAGGCAAAAGGTCCTGTTGTTATTATGATTGGTCGTCGTGACACGGGTAAATCGTTTTTGGTCCGTGATCTTCTTTACCATCACAAGGATGTGCCTATAGGAACTGTTATTTCAGGTACAGAAGCCGGAAATGGATTTTACGCGAATCATGTTCCAGCACTATTCATACATAATGAATATAGCAGTGTTTTAATTGAAAATGTATTAAGACGTCAAAAAGTGGTAATGAAACAAATGTCACGTGAAATGGAGTTGTATAAAAAAACCAGTATAGACCCTCGTTGCTTTTGTATTTTAGATGATTGTTTATATGATAGTAGTTGGACTCGTGACAAATTAATGCGACTCCTTTTTTTAAACGGGCGACATTGGAAGGTACTTTTGGTCATAACTTTACAGTACGCTTTAGGTATTCCACCTATTCTCAGATGTAACATTGATTATGTATTTATTTTAAGAGAACCATCTTTACAAAATCGAAAACGACTTTGGGAAAATTATGCCAGTATGTTTCCTTCATTAGAATCATTTTGTAGTGTGTTTGACCAAACATCGCAAAATTACGAATGTATGGTAATTCACAATAATGCCAAAAGTAATAAAATTACAGATCAGGTATTTTGGTATAAAGCGGAAAAAAGACCTGATTTTAGGTTGGGTGACGAGCAATTTTGGAACTTGTCAAAAGGAATAGGAAGCGATGACGAAGAAGAGGAATTTGATCCAAATAAGGCACGTAAAAAGGGACATCAACAAATAAATGTAAAAAAAGCGAAATGGTAATATAATAGTATTTTAACCCGTTAACGTTTTCAACATTTTTACAAAAATTAAATATTTTACTTATTTTAAAATATTTAACACGTTGTATGATGTAGTATCTTATATTTACCGATTAAAATAATAAAATCATTAACCATGAAATTCGCGGGTTAAATCGTTAAAGGGTTAACATTATTATCAATACAAAGACCATAATTTAGAATATGATCATCATCTGGATTAAATACTGGTTCTTGTTCATTATGTGGAATAATTTCGTCTTCTTCATCAAAATGTATTATATGAGAAGCTTCTTGTTCCTGAAATGAACCTTGGGGTAATTCATTATTTTGTGTTTGTACGCTTAAACCAGTAGGTACTTGACTAAGGTATCTCCTCGTTCTTCTCGTTCTCGTTCTCGTGGTTGAAGGCCGACGAGATCGAGGTTGGTGTGTGGGCATTTGTTATATATATTATTATATATATTTTCACAAATACAATTTTTAAACCGTATTTGAAACCAACCAATTTTTAAAGTTCTAAAATTAGAAAATGTTTCTTTCAAATAAAGGCACATAAATTAAAATTTAGTTTTACAATAATATTTATATTAACCCTTTGCCGTTTCTGGATTTTTAATTTTTCATTTTTTCCATTTTTTCTTATATTGTAATAAAAACGATAACATAAATGATATTAACTATAAAAATATCATTACAAACCACAAAATTCATTTACCAACAAATTCGTCGATATAATTGGAAAAAGGTTAATTAATGTGCGATTTTAATCGTTAAATTAAATAAAAATTAATAAATAATAAACATATATGTTTGTCGTTTATATTATATATAATATAAATATTTTTAATGAAATCATTTCATATTTACAATTATAAAGACATTTACGAAAAAAACGATAATAATATAAAAAAACAAACTAATAAAACTGTAAAACAATTATATAATGAAATTTCTAAAACAAGTATATTAGAAACATATTATATAAAAAGTACAAAAAAGTATATAGGTGGATCAAAAAATACGGATTCTTCTTTTTTTACAAAAAAACGAGGTATTTATGCTGTTGGTATAAATTAAGTTTAACACTTTACATATTATATAGTTGTAATTGGTAAATTGTGTAATTAGTAAATTGTGTAATTGGTAAATTGTGTAATTAGTAAATTGTGTAATTAGTAAATTGTAATAAAATTTATATAATTAACACCATTTTATTTTTTCATTTTGTATTACTATATAAAAAATGAAAAAATAAAATGGCAAAAAATAAAGGAATATTTTTATTCATAATTGTCTTCGCCAATTTTAGGCGATAAAAAAAACTTTATACTTCCTTCTTCTGCTTCACCAAACATATAATCAATCCGAATAGGATAGTCGCGACGAATTTTCAATTCTACCGTCTTTGAAATTTTGCTATAGGCTGAAATAGTATTTATATATTGAAGACTAAAAGAAACATTTATATTTTCACCTTCAATAATAGAAAATCCTGTTAGTTCATCAATTTTAATTTCAACCCGCATACTTCCATTTTCAGTTGATTTCGATATAAATTGTATATCATTTTCATTACATTTTATATTTAATACTTCTCCAAATCCTTTCAACTGATGTATTAGTATAGCGAAATTAATGGAAGGAAGTGAAATTTCGGCTTCATAATCGATTGTTGGAATTTCCATTAACTCATTTTCCAAATTAATTAGCGGAACTTCAAAATAGCGATTATATACATTTTTATAATTCTTTGAAAAATCGGGCAAGACTGAAACAATATCCCCATCATTGGTTGTTTGAAGTTCCTTAGTGGGGGTTACTTCAACCATATTTACAAATAGTTTATCTTCATTACCAGTTTCTTCTGTATTATATTCAAAATGAATAGTTTGTGTTTTTTCTTTGGATGAAAGAATACGATGTAATATACTAGTGTTTATTCCAATCTGTAAACTGTCTTCTTGACAAGAATAAAAATCAAACCAAGAAGAACGAATAGCAACTTCTAAAACAGATACTTTTGACGAATCCATCGTTTGAATAAACATTTTCTCATCCGTAAAATGAATAGATATTTGTTCCGATATGGATTTTATTATTTGAAAAATAGTTGTAAATATTTCTATTTTTGAAGGATCTTTAATTTTAAAATCCATTTATTTAATTAACAAAAACGCTTTATATGGTTGTTCTACTCTTCTTCGAAATTATCTTCGTTATTATTGTCGGAGTATATTAATGACATGCGTTCTTTTAATATCTCGGCAAGTTTTTCGGGAGACTCTGTAGTTGAATATAAAACGGGTTCAAAATCGAATGTACTAGAAAGGGGTGAAAGCTTTATAAAAATTGTTTTAATTGCTTCAAAAACGTGTGGTGTATTATAAATATATACGGCATTAATACAATTTACATATTTAACTTGATATTTATCATAAAACAATAATACCAAATCTTTATATTTTTCGGTAGCAGTAATGGAAAATGATTTAAGATTTAAATGAAGTTCAATTGTTGTATGTTTTTTTAAAATTTCAACAATTAAACCTATAAAATGATCAGATACTTCATTAAAATTTGAACGATTAACAAATTTGCGAAAATTTACAAAATCAATAAAAATACGATTAGATATAGTATTGTCGGTTAAAGGCAAAATATATACTGTATTTGCTAAAAGAAAATTAAACTGAAAAGTATTTAAAATATTGGGTTCTTCTTTTTTACTATTAGTAATTTTTGAAAAAAACGATTTCATAATATTTATTATATTATATTTTTTTATATACATTTTACACGAAATCCAGGAAATCCAGGAAACCTACGGTTTCCCCGGACGCCCCTTCCCTTTTCTTTACATAAACTTATGATGTTTTTTATATAAACTTATTTATCATTTCATTTATTTTACAATAATTATTTTATATTATATATTATATACATATAATATACTTCAATGTTTTATAATATAAACTATATATTTAATACATTATATGGTTTCGTTTTTTTATTTTTTACATAAGAGTTTGGAGTTTAAAAAAATCATAAAATGGTAAAGAATTAACTAATTGTTAAATTGTTGAAGGTGTTGTTGAATGTGTTGTTGAAGGTGTTGTTGAATGTGTTGTTGAAGGTGTTGTTGAAGGTGTAGTAACTTCCGTAGTTATGTCTTCTGCCGGTGGCAACATATTATATGTTGTATTTTCATCTTCTTTTGTGGAAAACGAATATATATCATTTAAAACAAGAGAATCTTGTTGAGTATTTAGTTGATTTTCGGAAATTAATGTTTCTGTTTGTTGTCTTTCTTCTAATAGCATTTTATTAACATCCATAGTATAACTTTGAAGTTTCAATACAATTGATTTTATATCAGCTATTTCATTCGCCAATAAATCAAATCTATTGTCATATTCATTTAAATTTTCATTAATCATTAAAAAATTTTCATTCGCCTGTTTATTAAATTCTGATTGTTCTTCTGGCAAAATTGCTTGTGTATTAACAGATTCATTGGAGTTACCAGTTTGCCTATTATTAATATTTTCTTCCAGACTAACTAAACGTTTATCAATAACTGATATAACCTGTTGTAAAGTAAATCCTTGTTGATTTGCTGGTGGTTGATTTGCTGGTGGTTGATTTGCTGGTGGTTGATTTAATCGTTGTGGTGGAGTTGAAATAGAAGATGTATATGGTCTTCCACCTATATTTGGAATTGAATCGGATGAATTGGCTGGAATCATAGCCCGTCTTTTTTTGGCTGCGGCATTTGAAGCACTCATTTGTAAGAAATAATAATTAATTCTTTAACCCTTTTATTGTATTTGTATTATTAACACTTTGTCTATCATATTGTAAAAATCCTTGGTAAATAAATTTTGTAACAAAATATATATAGTTTATACCGGTTATGGTTTTATTTTTTATTACAATATAAGAAAAAAATAAAGAATGAAAAAATAAAAAATAAAAAGTTTAGAAACGGCAAAGGGTTAAAATTAAAACATTAAAAAATTATTGTTTTTTACAACGTCCTGTAATAGGATTTCTTATTTGGGTTTCTTTACATTTTGTTAAACATTTTCCATTTATTAACTCTTGATTTGGACGCGTACATTTAACTGTATTATTATTTTTATTTATTTTACAACGTCCTGTTATA
>Ga0114968_10001238_pt1 | contig 19482 bp, 16 predicted proteins | sample M_130807_EF_Meta_FD_87020 | JGI IMG/M metagenome (GOLD analysis project Ga0114968, IMG submission 87020) | Freshwater microbial communities from Lake Montjoie, Canada to study carbon cycling - M_130807_EF_MetaG | ecosystem: Environmental > Aquatic > Freshwater > Lake | place: Lake Montjoie...
GCCTCACCCAGCGAGTAACTGGGGGCCAAATTGGCGGTGATGGTGGCGCTGCGGCGCTGGCTGAAGTGGTTCAATTCGCGCGGCACCACCACCTCGTTGATTTTGACCAAAGCCGACAAGGGAATCATGGCTTCGTTGCGGCCGCGCACAAAAATCTTTTCAATGTCATTGGGGGTGTCACGCCCACTGGCGGTGGTTTGCACCACCACGTCGTACTGCTCACCTTCGCGCTTGTATCGGGTGACATTGCGCCCGCCCATCATGGTTTCGACCGCGCGGGCAATGGCGTCCACAGGAACACCCATGTCAGCGGCGCGTTCGCGGTCCACCTCCATATTGATCTCGGGCTTGTTCAAACGCAAATCGGTGTCCACGCTGACAATGCCAGGATTTTTGGCAATTTCGTCTTGGAATTGGCGGACCACCTGTGACAGGTTTTGGTAACTATCGGAAGTCAGAATGACAAAATTAAGGGGACGTTCACGAAAGCCTTGGCCCAATGAGGGCGGCGTGATGGGGAATGCCGTGACTCCCGGCATGCTCGCCACAAAGGGGGTGATTTCACGCGCCACATCCATGGTGGTGCGGCTGCGCTCCTCCCAAGGCAAACCCCTGAAGAACACATTGCCCTGGGCCACGGTGGGGTTGCCCACGACCGTGAAAATGCGGTCAAAGTCAGCTTGGTAGCGCGCGCCAATTTTCTCCAAGGCTTCGGCGTACTTCATGGTGTAGTTCATCGTGGCGCCATCGGGCCCGTTGATCACCGTCAGAATCACACCCCGGTCTTCCATGGGAGAAAGTTCGCTCTTGGTTTGCAAAAACAACACCACCGTGCCCATGGCAGCCGAGAGCATGATGCCCACCACAAACCAGCGCCTCGAAAAGCGGATCGGGCCCAGGCGGGCGTCACCCAAGGTCCAGCCCAGCAAGCGGCCATAGCCGTTTTCAAGCCCGCGCAACAGCACTTCCATCTTGCTGTCAAACCAATTGTGCTTTTCGGTGTGCTTGAGCAACTTCGAGCACATCATGGGCGACAAGGTCAGGGCCACAAAGCCCGACACCATGACCGAACCGGCCAAGGCCAAGGCAAATTCAGCAAACAAACGGCCCGTGCGCCCAGGGGTGAAGGCCAGCGGCGCAAACACCGCGGTCAGGGTCAAGGTCATCGACACCACGGCAAAAGCAATTTCTTTGGAGCCCACGATCGCACCTTGGAAGGGCGTCATGCCCTCCTCAATATGGCGGTAAATGTTCTCCAGCACCACGATGGAATCGTCCACCACCAAGCCAATGGCCAGCACCAAGGCCAGCATGGTCAGCGAGTTGATGGAGAAACCAAACAAGGCCATCATGGAGAAGGTGCCGATCAGCGCCACAGGAATGGTGACCAAAGGAATGATGGAGGCACGGAAAGTGCGCAGAAAAAAGAAAATCACCAAAGCCACCAACACCACAGCTTCAAGAATCGTTGTGTAAACGGCTTTGATGGAGCGGTCGATGAACACCGAATTGTCATTGGCCACATCGATCTCAATGCCTGGGGGCAGGTTGTCCTTGATCTTGGGGATCATGGCGCGCACGGCAGCGCTCAAATCCAAGGGGTTGGCGGTGGCATTGCGGATCACACCCAGGGTGATGGCATCGCGCCCATTCAAGCGGGTGGCGGTGCGTTCAGACAAGGGGCCCTGGGCAACACGGGCCACGTCTTTGATGCGCACCGGCATGCCATTGACGAGCTTGATGGTGATCTCGCCAAATTCGGTGGGCTTTTGCAAATCGGTGGCCGCTGTCACGTTGAACTCGCGCAAATTGCTTTCAATGCGGCCTGCGGGCACCTCTAAGTTGGAGCGGCGCAAGGCGTCTTCCACGTCTTGAGTCGTCAGCTTGAAGGCCGCCAAACGATCTGGGTCAATCCATATCCGCATCGAGTATTTGCGCTCGCCATACACCCGCACATCGGACGCACCTGGCGCGGTTTGCATCATGGGCTTGGCCACGCGGTTGGCCAATTCGCTCAACTGCAAAGGATCCAAGGTGTCAGAGCTGAAGGCCAACCAAATCACCGGAAAGGCGTCGGCTTCGACCTTGGCGATCACCGGTTCGTCAATGCCCTGGGGCAGGCGCTGGCGCACCCGCGAGACCTTGTCGCGCACATCGGCGGCGGCCGAGTCAGGGTCGCGCGAGAGAACAAACTTGACCGTGATTTGGCTTTGCTCTTGGCGGCTGATGGAGGTGATGACGTCCACCCCCTCAATGCCTGACAAAGAGTCCTCCAACACCTTGGTGACCTGGGACTCCACCACCGTGCTGGATGCACCCACATATTTGGTTTCCACCGTGACCACGGGATTGTCAATTTTCGGGTACTCGCGCACCGTGAGCCGGTTGAAGGACACCCAGCCCAACAACACAATCAACAAGGAGAGCACCGTCGCAAAAACTGGGCGTCTGATCGATATTTCAGGGAGTTGCATGCCAATACCTCAAAGAGATGGAATCAACGGGAAGCTGCAGGAGAACCGCCAGCCTTGGGGCCCGCATCGGGTGCGGCCGCAGGCGCTGGTGCACCGCCTGGCGCTACAGCAGGGCTGCCAGGGGCAGCCGCCCCAGGGTTGGCTGGCGCACCCGGGGTGGGTGGTTTGCCCGCTCCTCCCGGTCGGCCCAGCTCGACCACACGCACCGCTGTGCCATCTTTTTGCAAGCGCTGTTGGCCGGCCAAGACCACCGTGTCACCTTCAGCCAGGCCGGTCAAAATTTCCACCAGGCCGGGTCGGCGGATGCCGATGGTCACTTCCAAGCGCTTGGACACCCACTTGGTATCAGGTGGCAAAGCGCCCAGGTTTTCCATGGTGCTGGGGTCGACCAGCTTGAACACAAATTGTCGACCGGCTTGAGGCACGATGGCCTCTTCTGGCACGGCCAAGGCCTCAGGCTTAAAGGCGAAAACAGCAGTGACGCGGGCAAACATGCCGGGCCGCAAAGGACCGGATGGGCCCGCAGCGGGCAACTCAGACACCCGACTGGTCAACACACTGGGCGGACAGCCCGAGGGCAAAGGGGCCACCACAGGCGCTGTCACTGGGGCAGGGGCAGCAGCCGCTGAAGGGCTGCGGGCAGCGTTGGCGGCGGGTGCATTGGGCTTGGTCGCAGGCGCCGCAGCAGCACCAGGCGCTGCACCTTTGGGGCCACCCGCACCGCCTTTTCCACCACCCGGTGGCAAGGAGGCTTCACCGGCGGTGTTGGCCATCACGGCGCGAACACCAATCGAGCGGCCATTGACGTCGATCAGCGGGTCCACCGCCTCCACTTTGGCCTTGAACATGCGACCGGGCATGGCATCGATGTCGAGTTCCACCACTTGACCGGCGACCACTTTGCCCTGGTTGCGCTCAGGCAAGCGAAAGTCGACATACAAGGTGCCAATGTCTTCGAGGTTGATCAAATCTGCGCCGTCTTTGACATAGTCGCCAATGTTGACGTTGCGAATGCCCACCGTGCCCGAGAACGGGGCAATGATGCGCATGCGGTCCAGCCGCGCACAGGACAAAGCCAACTGGGCTTGCGCCACTTGCAAACTGGCACCGCTTTCGTCGAGCACGCGCTGAGCAACAAAATTTTGCGCCACCAAATCTTGGTTGCGCTTGTGGTTGGCACTGGCGATCGACACCTGGGCCAAAGACTGCTGCACCTCGGCGCGCTGCAAGGTGTCGTCCAGTTGCACCAGCAATTGACCGGCACGCACCCGGTTGCCATCGGTGAAACCCAATGACAAGACGCGACCGGCCACCTCAGGGCGCAGCATCACGTTTTGGCGCGAGCGCAAGGTGCCCACCGTTTGGGCATCGTCGCGAATGCTGATCTTGCTGACCTGTGCCACTTCCACACCCATGGCGCGGGGCCCACCGGGTGCGCCACCGCCTGGTGCGCCGCCCCCTGGGCCAGCTGCACCTGGCGCTCCCCCACCCGCTGGCGCAGGCCCTGCGGCGGGCTTGAAGTTAACGATATCCGATATGGACTTGCCAGGTTGCTGGTACCACCAAGCAGCGCCGGAGGCCGCTGCAATGCCAATGACCGCGACCAAGGGGTAAATGATTTTTGTTGCCATGTCTCAGAATGTTGGAAAAGTCAGATTTCAGAAATAAGCGCCGATTGTGGGGTAAATCCGTGGGTTTTAAGTCGGGTGGCGCCAATAAAGAGCACCCAGGGCTTGTCACATAGATGACATCACAGAATCCACCCCGCAGTTGGCCAATTGATCGGCCCGTTCATTGCCGGGGTTTCCGGAATGCCCTTTGACCCAGCGCCAATCAATGGCATGGCCCGATTGGTGGACCACCTCGTCCAGCCTTTGCCACAAGTCCACATTTTTCACGGGTTGCTTGGCCGCCGTGCGCCAGCCACGGGCCTTCCAGCCGGCGATCCATTCGGTGATGCCCTTGCGCACATATTCGCTGTCCAAGTGCAAAACCACCGCACAGGGTTGGTTCAAGGCGCGCAAAGCCTCGATCACCGCCATCAGCTCCATGCGGTTGTTGGTGGTCAGACTTTCCCCACCAAAAATTTCCTTCTCGCGACCCGCGCTGATGAGCACCGCGCCCCAGCCGCCAGGCCCTGGGTTGCCTTTGCAAGCCCCGTCGGTGTAGATCTCAACCGATTTCATGGGGCACCTCGTTGCTTTGTCGCTGGCTGGTGGCGGGTCGGGTTTTGGCCGTGCTGGCTTGGCGCACTGCTGTGGCCGCTGAGCGTCGCCATGAGGCCCCCAACAGACGCATGCCATGCACCCGTTTGATGGCCACCAAGAAATAAGCTGCCCCCAAAATCGGCCACCAGCGGTCTCCCGCAGCGTCCATCCAGGACCAGCGCTGCAACCAAACTTGCTGGTCCAAGGCGGGCCGGTAAATGCCAAAGCCGCCGCTTTCGACCTGAAAACTCAGCAATTTCAGCCAATCGCGCAAGCGCCAATAAGCCATCCAGTCCGACACCTCGGGCACAAATTGGTCTTTGGCGCCCCAGCGCTTGAACCAGCGTGTTCTTTGCTGGCGCAAGCCCCACAAACTCATCGGGTTGAGCCCTGATATCACCAACCGACCTTCGGGGACCAAGACCCGCTCGACTTCTCGCAACGTGGCATGGGGATCCAGGCTGGTCTCCAGTCCGTGGGGCAACACCACCAAGTCCAAAGATTGGTCGGGAAACGGCAAGGCCACGGATTCGGTGACAAAAACACAGCGCTTGGCCCCGGGGTCTTGGGCTTGCTGGGGTTGCGCCAGCCACAAGTCAAGGTCGGCATGGTTGCGGCAGGCCATCCAGCGGTGCGGCATGCGGTTGTGGCGCAGGGTGTCGATGTGTGGCAAACCCAGTTGCAAGGCGTGGTAACCAAACACATCGCCGACCACGCGGTCGAACTGCGTTTGCTGCCAATTCAACACATATTGCCCGGGTGGGCTGAGCCACCAAGCGTTCAATCCAGGGGTTTCTATAATTTGAGGCTCCATGCAACTCACACCACTGCCCGCTTTCAACGACAACTACCTCTGGCTGTGGCACAACAGCACCCACGCGGTGGTGGTGGACCCGGGTGACGGTGAGGTTGTGATGCAGGCTTTGGCCCGGTTACAACTTCATCTCGACGCCATTTTAGTCACCCACCACCATGCGGACCACACCGGTGGCGTGAATCTGCTGCGGGAAGCCACCCAGGCGGTGGTCTACGGCCCAGCGGGTGAAAACATCCCCGGCCCCTATGAGGCACTTAGCGGTGGTGACACCTTTGATTGGCAGGGACAGCGGATTGAAGTCATCGATGTGCCCGGCCACACCGCCGGCCACATTGCCTACTTTGCCCCTGGCCCAGGCGATGCCCCGGTGCTGTTTTGCGGCGACACTTTGTTTTCTGGTGGCTGCGGCCGCTTGTTTGAAGGCACGGCGGCACAAATGCTGAGCAGCTTGGACCGACTGGCAGCCCTGCCGGGCCCCACCCAGGTTTGCTGCGCCCACGAGTACACCTTGTCCAACCTGCGCTTTGCCCTGGCGGTGGAGCCCCACAACCCAGATTTGCTGGCCTACCATGACCGTTGTCAGCAATGGCGCGCGAATGGCCTGCCCACCCTGCCCTCCACCCTGACCCAGGAGCTGGCCATCAACCCTTTTATGCGCAGCCGCCAACCCTCGGTGGTGCAAGCCGTCCAGCAACGCAGCCCCTACACCGAAGAAGAGGTGGCGGTATTTGCCCAATTGCGCGAATGGAAAAACCAATTTTGATCAATCGACTGTTTTTGTTGCTGGCCGCCACCTGTGTGACCACCGCTTGCGTGACGCCACCGTCCTCACCAGTTGCCACGACCGAGGCCCCACCGAGCACGGCAGTGCCCTGGCGTGAGCTCAACCCCGACTTGGTCGATAAACCCATGGCCTCTGCTGCCCTCCCCGGCGCACCTGCGGCAGCGGTGGTTCTGAGCCCTTTGACCCCCGCCGAATCCAGCCCCTCCAACGTGCCTCGCATGGACTTACCGGTTGATCTGTGGGACCGCATCCGGCGTGGCTTTGCCATGCCCGACTTGGACCATCCCTTGGCGCAAGACCGCACCCAGTGGTATGCGGCCAGGGGTGACTATTTGCAGCGCATGACCGACAGGTCGAGCAAATACCTCTATCACATCGTGGAAGAAATTGAACGCCGCGGCATGCCCACCGAGCTGGCTTTGCTGCCTTTCATCGAAAGCGCCTTCAACCCCCAAGCCGTCTCCACCGCGCGCGCCACCGGCATGTGGCAGTTCATGCCCGCCACCGGCAAGAACTTTGACCTGAAACAAAACGCGTTTCGCGACGACCGGCGCGATGTGCTGGCATCCACCCGGGCCGCTTTGGATTACCTGCAAAAACTTTACGGCATGTTTGGCGACTGGCACCTGGCATTGGCCGCCTACAACTGGGGCGAGGGCAATGTGGGCAAGGCCTTGGCGCGCAACCAGCGCAGCCAGTTGGGCTTGTCCTACACCGACTTGAACATGCCCAACGAGACCCGCTACTACGTGCCCAAGTTGCAAGCGGTGAAAAACATCGTGGCCATGCCACAGTTGTACAACCTGCAACTGCCCCACATTCCCAACCACCCTTATTTCCAAACCGTGCCCCTGACGCGCGACATCGACGTCATCTTGGCCGCCAAACTGGCCGACATTTCGGTGGAGGATTTCAAATCACTCAACCCATCGGCCCACCGGCCGGTGCTGCTGGCCGCGGGCTCGCCCCAGTTGCTGCTCCCGTGGGACAACGCTGAAATTTTCATGCGCAACTTCGCGCAACACGGTGAAGCGCGCATGGCCAGCTGGACCGCTTGGGTCACCCCCAGCAGCATGAAAGTGGCCGAAGCAGCCAAACGCGCGGGCATGCCCGAGGCCGATTTCCGCTCGCTCAATGGCATTCCGCCCCATATGTTGATCAAGTCAGGATCTGCCTTGCTGGTGCCGCGCACCGCGCGCATGGAGGAGGATGTTTCCTTTTCCATCGCCGACAACGGGCGCTTGGATCTCTCACCCGAGGCCCAGCTCAGGCGCCTGACGGTCAAAGCCAAGCCGCAAGACAACCTGGACGCAGTGGCGGCGCGCTACAAGGTGAGCGCGGCGCAATTGGCCGAATGGAACAAGCTGAGCCCGCGCAGCCCCCTCAAAGCCGGCCAAACCTTGGTGGTCTATGTGGCGGGCAAATCCAACCCGGCCAAAGGGCCCGCCAAGGCCCAAGCGAAGAAAAAGCCAACGGGCAAATCGGGCTCCGAGGTGCAAACCGCCAAAGCGCGCTGACACCGACAGGGGTTTGGCCACCGTGGGCGCATCTCAAAGGCGTTCGTTGTCAGCGCTGCGGGGCTGCCAGACCATCAAGTGGCGCTCCAAGCGACCCACGGCCCCATCGAGCAACAGGGCAAAGGCGGTCAACACGGTGATGCCCGCAAACACCGTGTTGACATCGAAGGTGCCCTCGGCTTGTTGGATCAAATAGCCCACGCCCCGCGCTGAACCCAGGTACTCGCCCACCACGGCCCCCACAAAGGCCAGGCCCACCGAGGTGTGCAAGCTGGAGAACACCCAGCTCGTGGCGCTGGGCAAGTAAACCGTGCGCAACAGTTGTTGTTGCTTCGCACCCAGCATGCGCGCATTGGCCAACAAAACCGGGCTGACTTCGCGCACACCTTGGTAGACATTGAAAAAGACAATGAAAAACACCAAGGTCACGGCCAGAGCCACCTTGCTCCAAATGCCCAGGCCAAACCACATGGCAAAAATGGGCGCCAAGATCACCCGGGGCATCGCGTTGGCGGCCTTGATGTAAGGGTCCAAGATGGCGCTCGCCAAGGGGCTCAGTGCCAACCACAAACCACACACCAAACCCAACAAGGTGCCCAAGCCAAACGCCAACACGGTCTCGAGCAAGGTCACGCCCAAATGGATGTAAATGTCAGCATGGCCCTTGAGCCCATCTGGAAAAAGGATGCTCGGTCCCAGGTCCATGGGCACAAACCAAGTCCAGACACGGCCCATGACCTGCACCGGGTTGCCCAGAAAAAATGCCAGCTTGGGGTCGGTGCTGGCCCATTGCCACAGGGACAACACCATCACCAATAAACCCACTTGCCACCAGCGCAAATTGGATTCTTGGGGTTTGATCACAGACCACATGGTGTTTCGGCCTCAGGCTTTGCGCAGTTGCTGGGCATAGCCCTTGAGCACTTCATCGCGCAGCAAAGCCCAAATTTGTTGATGCAATTCGTTGAAACGCGCTTGCGAGCGCACCTCGGCCACATGGCGGGGCCGTGGCAAGTCAATCTGAAACTCCCCGATGGGGTGCGTGGCCGGGCCGGCCGACAAAACCACCACCCGATCACTCATGGCAATGGCTTCGTCCAAGTCGTGGGTGATGAAGAGCACGGCCTTTTTTTTGCGCGACCAGAGCTCGAGCACCTCGGTTTCCATCAACTGGCGGGTTTGGATGTCCAAGGCGGAGAAGGGTTCGTCCATCAAAATGATGTCGGGGTCGAGCACCAGGGTTTGGGCCAAGGCCACGCGCTTGCGCATGCCCCCGGACAGTTGGTGCGGATAACGGTCTTCAAAACCCGACAAACCCACACGCGAGAGCCAATCCATGGCCAATTGCAGCGCGGCTTGCGCCTCAGTCTGGCGGTATTGCAAGCCCAGCAGCACGTTGTCCAGGGCGCTGCGCCAAGGCATCAGGGCTTCGGTTTGAAACATATACCCCGCACGGGCGTTGATGCCTTGCAGCACCTGCCCAAACACCCGCACCTCTCCACGGCTGGGTGTGAGCAAGCCGGCGGCCACATTCAGCAAGGTCGATTTGCCACAGCCCGTGGGGCCCACCACCGACACAAATTCACCGGGTTGAACGCGCAACGAGGTATCGGCCACCGCGGTGTAGGCGGCCTCCAACGGGGAGCGGGGGCGAAATGTGCACGTGATGTTGCACAACTCAAGCGCGGGGGTGTCCATCAGGGCGTGTGCACACTAAGCCTTGAATTTGTCCTTGGCGCGGCGGGCAAAGTCGTTGGTGTAGGTTTTGGACAAATCGATTTTGTCTGCCTTGAGCGTTTCATCAAAGCTCGCCAGGGCCTTGAGGGCGGTCTTGGTGCCCTCGGGAGGGATGATGCCGTCGGGGCTCAAAGCCTCGCGAATTTTGTCAAACGAGGCCAAGTACAAGGCGCGGTCACCCAACAAATAGCTTTCGGGCACGGTTTTCAAAATGTCCGATGGGCCTGCGGTCTGCAGCCATTTCAAGCCACGCACAATGGCGTTGGCCAGGGCTTGGCAGGTGTTGGGGTTTTGAGCCAGGTAATCGGCGGGTGCATACAGGCATGCGGCTGGCATGGGGCCGCCGAACACGTCGACCGTGCCCTTGATGGTGCGGGTGTCGGAGATGATCTTCACATCCCCTTTTTGTTCCAACATGGTCATCACCGGGTCGATGTTGCTGATGGCGTCGATTTGTCCACTGCGCATCGCCGATAAAGCACCCGCAGACGTGCCCACGCCAATGAAACTCACATCACTGGCCTTGAGACCGGCGCGCGACAAAATCAGATTGGCCACCATATTGGTTGACGACCCAGGGGCCGACACGCCAATTTTTTTGCCCCGCAAATCTGCCACAGTTTTGTACTGCGCCATGGTTTTGGTCGACACGCCAATGGCAATTTGAGGCGCGCGGCCTTGCAGCACAAAGGCTTTGAACATTTGCGCCTTGCCTTGCAAATTGATGGTGTGCTCATAAGCCCCTGAGCACACATCGGCAGACCCACCCACCACAGCGCGCAAGGCCTGGGTGCCACCGGCAAAGTCGCTGATTTCCACCTCCAAACCCTCGGCCTTGAAGTAGCCCAGTTGTTCGGCCAGGGTCAGGGGCAAATAATAAAAAGAGGCCTTGCCACCCACCGCAATGGAGACCTTGGTTTTCTCCAGTTTGCCGCTTTGGGCTTGTGCCCCAGACCAGGCCAAGCCCAAGCCGGCCCAAGCGGTGGCATGGATGATTTGTCGGCGGTTGCGTTCAAAAGCGTTCATGGGCTGGACTTTAAAAAATGGTCAGCAGGGAGATTGAAAAGCATAGCTTTGACAACCCCAAAATGCATCGGTGTCATCCCGAGAGGGTTATCACTTAGGTGCTGCGCCGATCCAGCAAGGCATGGGCAATGGTGCCCAAATCGACAAATTCCAACTCGCTGCCGATGGGCACGCCACGTGACAAACGGCTGACTGCAATGCCGCGCTTTTTCAAGACTTCGCCAATCACATGCGCCGTGGCCTCACCCTCGGCGGTGAAGTTGGTGGCCAAGATCACCTCTTGAACCTGCCCATCACAGGCGCGGTCAATGAGTTTTTGCAAACCCATTTCATGCGGTCCCTGGCCCTCGATGGGGTTGATGCGACCCATCAACACAAAGTAGGTGCCCAGGTAAGCGCCGGTGCGCTCCAGCGCCAATTGATCGGCTGGCGTTTCAATCACACACAAACGTGTGGGGTCGCGGGCAGGATCGGCACAGGTGATGCACACGCTCAACTCCGACAAGGTGTGGCAGCGCTCGCAATGCCCGACTTTGTCCAAGGCTTGCGCGATGGCCTGGGCCATCAAATGAGCCCCTTCTCGGTCGTTTTGCAGCAAATGGTGGGCCATGCGTGTGGCCGATTTGACACCCACCCCCGGCAAGCGGCGCAGTGCCGCCATCAAGGCCTCCAGGGCTGGACTGGTCGACATCAAAAGGGCAGCTTCATACCGGGGGGCATGCCGGCATTGAGTTTGCCCATGCGGGCTTCGGTGGTTTCTGCAGCTTTGCGCGCCGCGTCATTGAAAGCGGCAGCGACCAAGTCTTCCAACATGTCTTTGTCGTCGCTGAGCAAGCTGGGATCGATGCTCACGCGCTTGACATCGTGCTTGCAGGTCATCAACACCTTGACCAAGCCAGAGCCCGACTCACCGGTGACCTCGATGGTGGCGAGTTCGTCTTGGGTTTTTTTGATGTTGTCTTGCATCGCTTGGGCTTGCTTCATCAGGCCTGCGAGTTGTCCTTTATTGAACATGGTTAGCTTCTTTCATGCGGGTTTAAGTGATCCGGGAACGATTTTCGCGTCAAATTGGCGCATCATTTTTTGCACAAAGGGGTCATTGAGGATGACGGCCTCGGCCTCACGCTGGCGCTGTGCGGCCAAGGCAGCCGCGCGTTTGGCCGGGCTGTCCATCACGCGCCCCACTTCCAAGGTCAGGCGAACGGCGTGGCCGGTGTCTGACAAGGCTTGCTCCAACCGCTCCCGGGCTGTGGGGTTTTGCAAAGTCTCGCGCTCAATGCGCAGCAACCACTCGTGGGTGTCGCGGCCAACCAATTGCGACTGCAAAGCCAGTTCGCGCACCAAGGCGTTGATGCGCTCAGCCGCCACCATTTGCTGCACCAGGGCATGCCAAAAATCCCCCTCTTCGGTGGTGACCAAAACCACCTCGGTCGAGGCCTGGGGTTTGTCCAAGCGCTCGGCCGCAGGACCGAGGTCGCGCACGGGCACCGCCCCACCGCCCGCGGTTGCGGTTGTGGGCTTGAGGCTGTCGGGTCGGCTCGGGGTTGGGCTGACTTCGCGCACCGGCACTTGGCGCCCGGGAGGCAAAGGATCAACCGCCAGGGCGGGCGTTGGCCCAACCGATGGGGGAATTGCTGTGGGTACTGCCGGGTCGGGCTGCTGCTGCTTGGTCGCAGGTGTCGACCTTTCATCAACCGTTGCCAGGGGCGGGCTGGGCGCTTGGGCTGGGCCTGTGCTTTGAAACCCCAGCTCAGGGCTGGCTGTTTTCAGGCTTTTTTTTTCCACTTCAGCACTGGGCTGCTGGGGGGACTTGAATGCCAGCAAGCGCAGCAAAACCATGGTCAAGGCCGCATATTCATCGGGTGCCAGCCCCAACTCGGCGCGCCCGTGCAAGCACATGCTGTAGAGCAACTGGGTTTCATCGGGCGGCATCAGCTGGGCCAAATGGCGCTCGGTTTGGGCGTCTTCGTCGACATCGCCATCAGCAGTGGCCCCGGGCACGGCTTGCAGCACGGCCATGTGTTGCAACACCACCGCCATGTCTTCCAACGTTGAGGCGGCATTCAAGCCTTGCAAGCGCAATTGCTCCACGGCGTGCACCACTTGCTGACCATTGCCATGGGCCAATGCATCGATCAAACCAAACACATGGCCACGGTCCACCGAGCCCAACATTTGTTGCACCGATTCCAGCGCCACCTGTCCAGCACCAAACGCCATGGCTTGGTCTGTGAGGCTCAAAGCGTCGCGCATGGACCCGCGGGCCGCCCGGGCCATCAAGCGCAAGGCGGGCAGGTCATGCTGCACACCCTCGGCCTGCAACACATGGGCCAGGTGCTCGACCAGCACCGATGGCGGCATGGGCCGCAGATTGAATTGCAGGCAGCGCGACAAAACCGTGACGGGTACTTTTTGGGGGTCGGTGGTGGCGAGCACAAATTTCAGGTAATCGGGCGGCTCCTCCAAGGTCTTCAACATCGCATTGAAGGCGGTGTTGGTGAGCATGTGAACCTCGTCGATCATGAACACCTTGAAGCGCCCCTGAACCGGCTTGTAAACCGCTTGCTCCAACAGGGCTTGAACCTCGTCCACGCCCCGGTTAGAAGCTGCATCGAGTTCGGTGTAGTCGACAAAACGCCCGGCATCAATGTCGCGACAGGCATCGCACACACCGCACGGCTCGGCCGTGATACCCCCTTGACCGTCCGTACCCTGGCAGTTGAGTGACTTGGCCAGGATGCGCGAGACCGTGGTTTTGCCCACCCCCCGCGTGCCCGTGAACAAATAGGCATGGTGCAAGCGTTGCTGGGTCAAGGCATTGACCAGGGCCCGCACCACATGGGTCTGCCCCACCATCTCGGTGAAGTTTTTCGGGCGGTATTTGCGGGCGAGCACCAGGTAAGACATGGCGGGGATTCTATGACGCAGCCATCACCGTGGCCTACAATCTGTCTCGACGGGCCTTCCCGCATGGCTAAGCGGCCAACCGAGTCAGGTGGGGAACCAAGCAGCTCTAACTGTGGAACCAGTGCCGGGGTCAAGGCTCGTCACCCCCCTCCCTCTTTGCCCACGCCCACGTTGATCCTTGCCCGTTCAAGCGTGCGGGCCAGTTGAGTGAGCTGCCCACCCTGGCGACAGCGGACAGGTTCAGAGCCCCCGCTTGGGTCACTTGAAATTTGCGCTTTCTGTCACAATCTCCATTCATATCGCCTCACCACCACAGGACAACACATGGCCAGCGACCTCATCAAACACATCACCGACCAATCCTTTGAAGCCGATGTTCTCCAATCGGGAACACCCGTTTTGGTGGACTACTGGGCCGAGTGGTGTGGCCCTTGCAAGATGATTGCCCCGATCTTGGACGATGTGGCCAATGGCTACGAAGGCAAACTGCAGGTCGCCAAAATGAACGTGGATGAGAACCGAGACATCCCGGCCAAATTTGGCATTCGTGGCATCCCCACCCTGATGCTGTTCAAAGATGGTCAACTGGCCGCCACCAAGGTGGGCGCCCTGAGCAAGGCCCAATTGACTGAATTCATCGATCAGCAATTGGCCTGACACCCCCACAACCTGGGTCGGCTGACCCAGGTTTTTTTCCTGTCATAATCCGTTGGCAGTCGCATCTCGTCCAACCCGAAAGACGGGACCCCAAACGGATCGAATGGCCTTTGCGGCCGCTCCCCCCTCCCCCCTTTTACTTATGAACTCCATCGCAGGAGTCTTTCCATGCATCTGAACGAACTCAAGGCACTGCACGTGTCTGAAGTGCTCAAGCAGGCCGAAGCGCTCGAAATCGAAAACACCGGCCGCATGCGCAAGCAAGAGCTGATGTTTGCCATCATCAAAAAACGCGCGCGCGCCGGTGAACAAGTATTCGCCGACGGTGTACTGGAAATCCTGCCCGACGGTTTCGGTTTTTTGCGCAGCCCCGACACCAGCTACACCGCCAGCACCGACGACATTTACATCAGCCCCAGCCAGGTGCGCCGCTTCAATCTGCACACCGGTGACATGGTGGAAGGCGAGGTGCGCATCCCCAAAGATGGCGAGCGTTATTTTGCGTTGACCAAGCTCGACAAGGTCAATGGCGATTTGCCTGAGAACAACAAACACAAGATCATGTTTGAAAACCTCACGCCCTTGTTCCCGAAGGAACACATGCGGCTTGAGCGCGACATCAAAGGCGAGGAAAACATCACCGGGCGCATCATTGACATCATTGCCCCGATTGGCAAAGGCCAGCGTGCCTTGTTGGTGGCGCCGCCCAAAAGCGGCAAAACCGTGATGATGCAGCACATTGCCCATGCCATCACCGCCAATTACCCCGACAGCCACATGATGGTCTTGTTGGTGGACGAGCGCCCTGAAGAGGTGACCGAGATGCAGCGCAGTGTGCGCGGCGAGGTCATCGCCTCCACCTTTGATGAGCCCGCAGCGCGCCATGTGCACGTGGCTGAAATTGTGATTGAACGTGCCAAACGTTTGGTGGAGTTGAAAAAAGATGTGGTCATCCTGCTGGACTCCATCACCCGCCTGGCGCGCGCCTACAACAATGTGGTGCCCAGCTCTGGCAAAGTGCTCTCCGGCGGCGTGGACGCTAACGCTTTGCAGCGACCCAAACGTTTTTTTGGCGCCGCACGCAATGTTGAAGAGGGCGGCTCCTTGACCATCATTGGCACGGCCTTGGTCGATACGGGCAGCCGCATGGACGAAGTGATTTTTGAGGAATTCAAAGGCACGGGCAATTGCGAGATCCACCTTGATCGCCGCTTGTACGAAAAACGTGTCTTTCCGGCCATCCAACTCAACCGCAGCGGCACACGGCGCGAAGAGCTGTTGCTCCAACCCGAAATATTGCAAAAAACCCGTATTCTTCGACAGTTCATCTACAACATGGATGAAATTGAATCGATGGAGCTGATGCTCAAGAACATGAAGTCCACCAAAACCAATGTTGACTTCTTTGACCTGATGCGCAGGGGCGGCTGAAGCCGTGGCATAATCTCACGTTTTGCGAAAAGTGCACCAAATGGTTTGGTGAGGCTGTTGCAGCTGATCAAAGGATTCCCCCATGAAAGAAGGCATTCACCCCAATTACCGCGAGGTTTGCTTTGTCGACCTCTCCAACGGTTTTAAATTTGTCACCCGTTCTTGCGCCAACACCAAAGAAATGGTCAAGATGGATGATGGACGCGAACTGCCTTTGTACAAGTTGGACACGTCCAGCGAATCTCACCCTTTCTACACCGGCACCCAAAAGTCGGTCGACACCATGGGTGGGCGCGTCGAGAAATTCCGCAACAAATACAAGACAGCTGCCAAATAAGCCGTCTTCAACCCCTCAAAAGCAGCTCGGGACGACCGCGCTGCTTTTTTTATGGCCAACCGTTCTGACCTTGAGGCCCCTGAAGCCCTGACACCTTGAGCACGCCCAACCCCGCCATCGTTGCCCAAAGCGGCGTGCGCCGATTGCCACGCTGGGGCTTGCTGCTGTTGTGTGGGGTTTATGTGTTGCCGGGCTTTTTAGGCCGTGATCCTTGGCGTCCCTGGGACATGGCGGCTTTTGGCCAAATGCTGGCATTGGCACAAGGCGAAAGCCTGTGGTGGCAACCCACCTTGATGGGCTTGGCGCCAGAACTTGATGGGGTCTTGCCCTTTTGGCTGGGGGCATGGGCCGTGTCTGGCGCGCCCGATTGGCTCTCCCCGGTGATGGCCTCGCGCTTACCTTTCATGGCCATTGCTGCTTCGTGTCTGGCCATGACTTGGTATGCCATCGATGCCTTGGCGCGCAGCCCCCAGGCCCAACCCGTGAGTTTTGCCTTTGGTGGTGAGGCCGAGCCCAAGGCCTATGCCCGAACTCTCGCCGATGCCGGTTTATTGGCTTTGATTGCATGCCTGGGATTGGCCGTTCCCCTGCACGAAACCTCGCCCATGTTGGTGCAACTCGGTGGCAGCAGTGCGCTGTTCATGGGCATGGCCTTGCTGCGGGCCAAACCTTGGCGTGGGTGTTTGATCAGCGTGCTGGGCTTGCTGGTATTGGCACTCAGTGGCGCGCCCACACTGGCCATGGCCTTGGGCTTGGCGGCCTTGTTGGTCCTGCTGGGGGGATCTCACGATCTGACTGCCCACAAGCGACTGGCGTTGGCCGCCTTGTTGGGCTTTTCTTTGTTGCTTTTGGCAGGCATGGTGAACGAATGGGGTTTGTGGCGTTGGCGCTTGCGCACCTGGCCTTTGCCGGCATCTGAAGTGCGCAGCTGGCTGGAGTTGATGCTGTGGTTCACCTGGCCTTGTTGGCCTTTGGCGCTGTGGTCGGCCTGGAGTTGGCGGCGCCAATGGGGTCGCCGCCCCTGGTCCATGCATGTGATTTGGCCCATCACCATGATCTTGACTGTGACCATGGCCAGCGCCATGACCGCGGCCTCCGAGCGCACCTTGCTGCTGGCCTTGCCTGCTTTTGCTGCCATGGCGGCCTTTGCGCTGCCCACCTTGCAGCGCAGCGTCACCGCCTTGATCGACTGGTTCACCTTGTTGTTTTTCACGGGCTGCGGCGTGATCATTTGGGTGGTGTGGTTGGCCATGCAAACCGGCTGGCCGCCGCAACCCGCCGCCAACGTTGCCCGCTTGGCCCCGGGGTTCATCCCTGCTTTTGAATACCTTCCTTTGGCCTTGGCCTTGGCCGGTTCAGCCCTGTGGGTCTGGCTGGTGCATTGGCGGGTGGGTCGGCACCGAACGGCCTTGTGGAAAAGCCTGGTTTTGCCATCCGCCGGCGCCGCCTTGTGCTGGTTGCTGTTGATGACCCTGTGGCTGCCCTTGTTGAACTACGCGCGCAGCTATGTGCCCTTGGTTCAACAAGTGAAGCTGGCCATTCCGGGGACTGCTTGTGTGGCCATCCAGGGCTTGAACGCGGGGCAAATAGCCGCTTTGAAGTGGCACGGCCCATGGCGCTTGGAAAACCTGTCTGCTGCCAGCCCGTGCGAATGGTTGTTGGTGGACCCGCAATGGGCCAGTGATCCCACGCATGCCCCAGACCCCCGGCAATGGGCACAGGTCCAGAAAGTACAAAGACCCACCCGCGCCTACGAAAACTTGCTGATCTATCGGCAGGTCAGGCCTGCGGTCTCATTCGCCCCATCCCATGAATGAACGGCGGCTGATCGCCGGTCAAGCGGCCACCGTGTTCATTGGGCAAATTGCGGTGATGGGTTTTGGCGTGACAGATACCTTGGTGGCCGGTCGCAGCTCGCCCGAGGCTTTGGCCGCTTTATCGGTCGGCTCTTCGCTGTACATCACCGTTTTTGTGGCCCTCATGGGGGTGTTGCAAGCCCTGCTGCCGATTTTGAGCGAGCATGTGGGTGCTGGCCGCAAACACGCCATTGGCCACTGTTTTGAGCAAGGCCTGTACATCTGCGTCTTGCTCAGCCTTGGGGGGGCATTTTTATTGTGTCACCCACAGCTGATTTTGGAATGGACCCAAGTCCCCGCCCCTTTGCAAGGCGTGGTCGCAGATTATTTGGCGATTTTGTCTTTGGCGCTGGCCCCGGCTTTGCTGTTTCGCATGTTCAGCACGCTCAACCAAAGCCTGGGACATCCGCGGGTGATCACCTTGATCCAAGTGCTGGCTTTGGTGGTCAAAGTCCCCCTGTCGATCGGGTTGGCCTTGGGTTGGGAGGGACAACCAGGCATGGGCTTGATCGGTTGTGCCTGGGCCACTTGGTGGGTCAATCTCGCCATGCTCTTGGCCATGATCGGTTTGTTGGTTTGGGGCCCCATGTACAGGCCTTTGCGCATTGGCGCACCATGGCGCCGACCCGATTGGACCACCATCAAACCCATGCTGGCCATGGGCCTGCCCAATGGTTTGTCGCTGTTGGTCGAGGTGTCTTCCTTTGCCTTCATGGCTTTGTTCATTGCACGCATGGGCAACCTGCCCTTGGCCGCCCACCAAATTGCATCCAATGTGGCCACCTTGCTCTACATGGTGCCTTTGTCGTTGTCGATCGCCACCAGTGCGCGGGTCAGTTACTGGATCGGGGCCAACCAAACCCAGCGGGCGCTTCAAGTTCAGTGGCTGGGCATTCGACTTGTGGCAGGGTGCGCACTGGCGTTGGGTTTGCTGGTGTGGTTGTGTCGCCACCCCTTGGCCCAGCTATATAGCCAGCAAGCCGATGTGGTGGTGGTGGCCAGCCACTTGCTGGGTTGGCTGGCGTTGTTCCATTTGGGTGACGCGATGCAAGCGCTGGGCATGTTTTTACTGCGCTGCCACAAAATCACCTTGGCGCCCTTGCTGGTTTATGCCCTGATGCTGTGGGGGTTGGGGCTGGGCGGTGGCCAATGGATTGCTTATCACGGCACGCCATGGACACCGGCCCTGCAAGACCCCGTGGCTTTTTGGATCAGCAGCAGTTTGGCCCTGGCCCTGACATCGGTAATTTTTTTGTGGCTGCTGAGAAAAGTCAGCCAGCGTGCGCCAAGGAGGGGGTGAGGCCGCGCATGCGTGCTGCCGGAAAAGCCAGTTCGAACCGAGAGCCCACGCCCAATTGGCTTTCAATGCGCAATTCACCACCATGGCGCTGCATCACATGCTTGACGATGGACAGGCCCAAACCTGTGCCCCCCAAGTCACGCGAGCGGCTGCTGTCCACCCGGTAAAAACGCTCTGTCAAACGCGACAAATGCTCTGGTGCTATCCCTGGCCCCGAGTCTTGCACCGATAAACAAAAAAGCCCACTGACATCGATGTGTGCCGCTGCCTCAACCCGGCCCCCAGCAGGGGTGTAGCGCACGGCATTGCTGAGCAAATTGGACCATGCACTCTGAATCTCTTTGGGCACACCGACCAACTCAGCATCATTCAACTCTGCGGGGAAGCTGAAGTCCAATTGCTGAGCCGGCACAGGCATCAAAACTGCCGACA
>Ga0114968_10001239_pt1 | contig 19480 bp, 21 predicted proteins | sample M_130807_EF_Meta_FD_87020 | JGI IMG/M metagenome (GOLD analysis project Ga0114968, IMG submission 87020) | Freshwater microbial communities from Lake Montjoie, Canada to study carbon cycling - M_130807_EF_MetaG | ecosystem: Environmental > Aquatic > Freshwater > Lake | place: Lake Montjoie...
CATAGAACCAATAATTGCGCCGGCAGACGTACCATGTATTGTTTTAATTTCATCTAGTTTCCAAAAATTATTTTGCTCCAAATATTGGCAGGCGCCCAGTGACTTAATCATTGTAGGACCACCACCAGAAATAACCAAATGTTTAATTGTCATCAATATATTTAACATTGATAAAAACTATTTAATACAATTTTCTTGTTAAGTTTTTTTCTTTCAGCATTTTATATTGACATATACCTATGGCAAATATATTCACGCTTGAAAATATTGATAACTTTACTGAAAAAATTAACATAGATGACCTGTATGAAAAGAAACATCAATATGATTTGCAAAAGTTAGAATTATTTAATAAGATTTTAAATAGAATACATGTGAGAATTAAAACAACATCAAGGCAAAAGATCGATGAGCAATTTTGTTGGTTTGTTGTTCCGGAAATTATAATAGGCGTTCCAAAATACGACCAAGGCGCATGTATTGCATATTTAACAGATAAATTGGGAGACAACGGGTTTATTGTTAAATATGTACACCCTAATGCGCTTTTTATATGTTGGAAACACTGGGTGCCGTCTTATGTTAGAACAGAGTTGAAAAAGAAAACAGGAATTGTTATAGATGAATACGGCACAAAAATGGTCCAGGAAGAAAGTGAACAATTGCAACTTTCCAATAAAAATGTAAATGATATTATGTTTAACACAAAAGAATCGGCCACTCCTAAGGTTAAGAAATCTGATAATACTTTGTACAAATCAATTACTGAGTACAAACCATCTGGTAACTTTATTTACAATGACGATTTAATTACTAAGTTGGAAGATAAATTTACATGATAACATATATATATTTTTAAAAGTATAATATATATATATATAGTAATACTATGAAGAATAAAAAATATACATTAAAGAATAGTAATTTTAAAACAAAAAATAAAACTAGGCACCACGGAGAAACAAAAAAAGATGGGTTAACAAATGAGCAAGTGCAAAGACTATGCAAGACTTCTGCAAATACATTTAGTCGATTTGAAGATGAATACGAAAAATCAGAAGTATTCATTAAAAAGGGAATGCATACCAAGAGCGAAGTTGAGCAGAAATTAATAAATATGATAGAAAGTAGTTCTAAAGACCCACTTCGCCCCCAAGACGACTTTTATGGGCTTATTAATAATGTTTGGATTAAAGACGCAAAATTGTCAAAAGAGCAGCAGTATATTATTCAATTGGATGACTTTAGACTTGTGCAGTATAAAGTGTATACACAACTGGTAGAAATTATTGAAGACTATATTAAAAGTAACAATAATGCGCTTTCAAAAGAACTAAATAATTTTTATACTGCTGTAAATAAAGGTGTTAGCAAGGCGCAATTTAATTATTATTGCAAAGATTACATTGAAACACTTGATGAATTGAGAAAAGATAAAAACAATATATGGAAGTTATTAGCGCTATTGAATAAAAACGAATTTATTCGTTTAGGATCTCCTTTTGTCTGCAATAATTTGCCCGATGAAAAAAATTCAAGTGTGTTCTCTCCACATATTAATATGGTACAATTATCTTTATCAGATTCGCAAGTTTACATTGATGACGGCAAAGATGTTGCATATAAAAATAAAATCAAATCAAAATATTTCAAGTATATTAGACAACTTTCTAATATTAAATTGGAAGACAAAAATATTAATCATACAATAAATCCTAGCGATGTATTTGATATAGAATATAATTTTTTATCTAGCATGGGTTGTAACATAGTAAAAAATGAGGCGCTTGATTATTATAATAAAGTGAGCGCAAACGAAGCACTCAATAAATATAACTTTGATTGGACTAGTTATGCAAAAGAGTTGGGTTATAAAAAAGTGCCAGAGTTTTTCGTCGTTACAAGTTTAAACTATTTAAAATGCACTAGCAAATTATTGTTGGAGGAATGGGATTCTGTAAAATGGAGAAGTTATTGGATATATTTATTTATGAAGCAAATAACTAGAAGTTATGCAGAGACAATTTTTTATTATTTTAATTTTTTTAGTAAATTTTTACAAGGACAGCAACTGCTTCCAAATTTTTCAATTAGCGGCGTTGCGTTTACTAGCTTTGCATTTAACACATTTTTAACAAACGAATACATTAAAAAATATCAACGGCAAGAAAATTTAGACTACGTAGAGAATATGGCGCATGATTTACTTGCAGTATTTAAACGAACTATTAGAAACAATACATGGCTTTCGCCTGTTACAAAGAAAAAAGCATTATTAAAATTGGATAATTTGAAAATAAACATAGGTTCTTCAAAAATAATGCACAAAGACCCAGAATTAAAGTATGATTCTGGAAATTTTTGGGCAAATATGAATAAAATTTTTGAATGGAGAGCGCAAAAAATGATTGAGCAAACGGGAAAACCTGTCGTCGATTATCCTGAACTTGATTTTGCGCAGTCACCCGCAAAATTTATAGGTAAACAAGCATACGTTGTTAATGCGTTCTATACGCCTTCTGAGAACTCAATATACGTTCCTCTTGCATATATTCAAAAACCATTTATTGATTTAGGAGAACGAGGAATTGAATATAATTTATCACATTTAGGATTTACATTAGGTCATGAAATGTCGCATAGTTTAGATGATATGGGTAGTCAATATGATGAAAAAGGAAACTTGCATGATTGGTGGACAGAACATGATAAAAAAATATTTAAGAGTAAACAAAATAATGTTGTAGCGCAGTACGAAGCGTTTGCTTTACAGGATGGTATTAAATTTAATGCGTGGCCAAGTATTGGCGAAGATTTAGCCGACATATCTGGTTTAGCAATATGCGAGGAGTATTTAAGAGATTTCCAAGATAAAAATGAAGATATAGTGCCAATAAGAACATTGTCTTTTAAAGCATTTTTTGTATATTATGCATTTCAAATGAGACAAAAAATAAGTAAGAAAGCTATAACTGCTCAGTTACACACAAATCCACACCCATTAGACAAATATAGGACAAATGTTCCATTATCGCGTTTAGAATTATTTAGGGCGCTTTATGACATAAAGAAGGGAGATAAAATGTATTGGCCTTCAACAGATAAAATTTGGTAGTAATGTTATTTTAGCAAAATATTTCTTAGAAAATCCCCACGTACAAATTTTTTTTTGTGAAGTATATATATAAAATGGCAACTCGCAAATACCGACGCCACCGCCGTGGAGGTGCTATGACCGCTATGAAACGTGCTGCTGCTCGTTCAGCTTCTGCTGCTGCTTCTCGTTCAGCTAGCGCTGCCCGCTCTGCTTCTGCGGCTGCTAGCCGTGCTGCTAGCGCCGCTCGCTCCGCTTCTGCCAGCCGCGCTGCTAGCGCTGGCCGCCAAGCCGCCGCTGCTGCTAGCCGTGCTGCTAGCGCCGGCCGCCAAGCCGCCGCTGCCGCTAGCCGTGCTGCTTCCGTTGGACGCTCTTAAACATAAACCATGTATTTTTTGAATAATTTATTAATTTTAATAATAAATTATTGATGCTGTTTAAAATTATTGGCACTTAAATTATTGTCACTCATTGCATTATTAATATCCTTCCCAATATAGACTGACGTGTAGTGATAATCATATATAAGGCGTCCTCTACAATACATAGAGCGACATCTATTATTATCACACACATTGCAAGTATATGTTTTAGTTTCGCTAGTCAAATAATAGCGATGTTTTCCGTTTTTTTTAGCTATTCTAGATAAATACAAACCTTTTTCATTTAGCAAAAGGTTATTTCCTAAAAATGCGGCTTCATATTTTGCGCTACCATTTCCATAGTAGCGGAAATCTATGGGTAATTGAAAACTTTCAGTGTCAGACATTCTTTTATTAAGTCTTACTTTTGCGTATTATTAAAATTCAATTTTTATTTATTAAATGTCTTTTTGTTTTTATTTTTGCGTTTATTTGTCTTTTTTTTAGATGTTGATTTTTTATGTTGGCTTTTTCTCAATTTTGTTCTACGTTTGCCTCCATGAACTACTTTTGCATAAACAAAATCAAAACGTTTTACAAATAGCGAATCAAATAATTCAATTGTTCCAGGTAGAACAGCGGTTTTGAGAATTGGGAAATGTGGAGGGTCATCTCCAAAAATAGGGTTATTAATAAAAGTTTTAAACACTATAATTCCGTCGGGTTTTAATAAATTATATATTATTTTATAGTCCATAAAAGCAAATGGACAAGTATTAAGAATAATTGCTGAATAATATTCTTTATGCGTCTCAATAAAATGTAGTGCTTCGGCGCTATCATTATTTAATGCAAATTTATAATCTGCGTCAAAACTATCCTCGTCTCCGACTCCAGAAGTTAAATATTCTATAACTACATTAGGTCCAAAATTTTCTTCAATATATCTATTTATTTCTTGAGAAACTTTTTCTACATTTGAATTTGTAGACGATGCTTTTCTTTGACATAAGACAAGTATATGTTTTTTTTCCATTTATACATAAATAGTTATAATTTCTTTTTCCAATACACTTTGCTAATGCTAAAATCATACTTTATTTTATAAAATATGATTATTAATCAATCAGTTGCTTACGCACGAGTGTTCTTGGATTTGCGGCAGAAGCGGCGCTTGGAGCCGGAAGCATATTTGCATCCAGTGGTGCGCTTGCAAACAGCAGAGCGCTTGATCTTGCGGCAAGTGGAGTTTCTAACGCGGGCGCGGTAAACGGCCATTTTGGCGGATTTGCTACGAGTCATCATAGGCATTTTATACATATAACGCAGATTTTTTTTTTGAAAAATTATATTATTTTTTGTTTATTTATAGCCATATTTTCTAAAGGTGGATAAACAACATTTGAATTTTCTAAAGGCGGTTGATAATTTATTGGTCGTTCTAAATATTGAGGCGTGGGTTGCAAATTTAAAGGGTCGTTTTTATACAGATCTTGTTCTCTTTGTAAAATTGGTGTTGGTTGCGGTTGCAGTTGCGGTTGCGGTTGCGGTTTCGGTTTTGGCTCTAAATTAACAAGATTTTCTGTTTCTTTTTCTAAAATATTTATTTGCTTAATAGTTGTATCTTTTATTTGTTTTTCAACAATAGCTTGATAAAGTTTTACACCCATAGAGTAATCATTTTCGCACTTCAAATAAAGATTAATAATTGTTTTTCTAGATTTTACTACAACTTCTTGTAATGACGTTTCAGATAACTTAGGATTAACAATAATTCTCTTTTTTTTTGTTTGCGGGTCAATGACATATGTAAATAAATCATTTATTATTTTCAACAAGTCGTCTTGTGTTTTATGCGCCGTTTGAATCATTTGTTTCAAGTTTTCAGCATAATCTTCAAATAATTTTTTTTTTAGTCTATCTTCTTTCTCGTTTTTGTTAAGTTGTATATTTTTTCGCAAGATTGCGTCTTTTCCAGAGCACGCCTGAAGTTTATGATAATCTTTCAATTTAATATCGCTAAATGTTTTTATTGTATCTGGCATAGTTTCATTTCCTGTAAAAATTTTATAAATTTTTTCCAAGTCAGCTCTAAATTGTTTTTGCGTTTCTTCTGTCATTCCTATGAAATTTCCACTAGAGTAATCATATTTATCATAATATAGTTCCATTAACTCTGGTATTCCGGGTTCATCGCTCAAACTTTTCACTTGTCCGTCAGAGTTAGTATTTATGCTACATACGTTTGGATGTATATTTTTAGTAGTTTCCGTATCAGAATCTTGGCCGTGTTTTAATGAATTAATTCTATTGTTGCAAATTCCTAGTTTATAAAGTTTTCTTTGCACGTTAGGCGGTATCTGTTCTTTTTCATATAATTTTTTCTTTATTGTGTTTCCATTGGCGTCTTTGTAAATATATACGGGATTAATTGTTGTAACTATAGCGGCAAATACATGAGCTATTTTAATATAAAATTTAGCAATGCCAATACATAGTCTCTTTTTTTTTACAGAATTTGAAATATTTAAATTATCAAGATCATCTTTTCTAATAAAAATAACTTTGTTTTTATCCATTTCATTTACTTCGGCACCATTTTTGATTCTTTGCGCCAAATAGGTAACTTCCAAATCATTGAAATAACGCTCAATAATATCAGATGTCAAAACAATAAGGTTATCACAATACTCTTTATCATATAATTTTCTTAAGCTTTCAAAATCCATTGTCAAAATGTAGTATGTTGCTATATAGTCTATTACTTGACCAAATGTTTGTTTACTTTCTGGTTGTTTTTGATCTATATTTGATGATGTAATATTTCCCATATAAGATAATCGAATAAAAAAATAAACAAAAAGTTACATTGTTTGATTAGTAAATTTTTGTGTTGATAAAATACAATAAAATTGAATTAGAAATATTTTTTCTGTATAAAGAAATAAAGATTGATGGCTCATGAAAAAAGCAAAAAAGTAAAGATGCTTAATATAAATACAACAAAGTTATGGAACATTTTTAACGATGAAATAATAAAGACTGACAATGATAAAAAAATAAGTTCATTAGAGTGTATGTATAGGACGTGCGGCAATAGGGAAAAATGCGAACGATGTGAGTTTAATTTAGCATTTTCAGACGAGGGATTTTTAACGTGCACCAACAAAACTTGCGGAATAATTTATAAAGATATAGTTGACCAATCGGCGGAGTGGAGGTATTATGGTGCAGATGATAATCAAAATAACGACCCGACTAGATGTGGTATGCCAATAAATCCGCTTTTAGAAGAGTCATCGTATGGATGTAAAGTCTTATGTTTTGGTCCGACTAGTTACGAAATGAGAAAAATTAGACGCTATACTGAATGGCAATCTATGCCGTATAAAGAAAAGTCGCAGTACGACGAGTTTCAAATTATTACAACAATGGCGCATAATGCAGGAATACCTAAATTGATTATTGATGACGCAATTCGATATCATAAAAAAATATCAGAGTATGATTTGACTTTTCGTGGAGATAATAGAGATGGCATAATAGCCGCATCAATTTACATTTCCTGTCGGATAAATAATTATCCTAGAACAGCAAAAGAAATAGCAACTATATTTCATTTAGACGTAACAAGCGCAACTAAAGGTTGCAAAAATGCGATAGCAATAATAAATAATTTAGAAAAAGACATGGATAATAAAGAGAAAACAAATTTCTGTAAAACCAAACCAGGGGCCTTCATTGAAAGATATTGTAGTAAGCTGAATATTAATAATGAACTAACCAAGGTTTGTCAATTTATTTCAATGAAGATTGAGAAACAAAATATTATGCCTGAAAATACTCCGCACTCTATTGCGGCAGGCGTTGTTTACTTTATAGCACAAATGTGCAAGTTAAATGTTAGTAAGCGTGACGTTAAAAATGTAAGTGAAATTAGCGAAGTGACAATTAACAAATGTTTTAAGAAACTAGAAAAAATAAAAGATGTCCTAATGCCTGATGTAATAATACAAAAATACTCGTGAAAATCCTTGCACTTTTTCATAACTAAGTTTAATAATAAAAAATTACAATTTTTTATTTGGGTTTTTGTGGATAATGTTATAAAAATTGAAATGTTTGCACGGCAAACTATAGAGTTAAACAAAGCATCATGTCGCTCGATTCAATTAACGGAAAAAAACTTATTAAGGGTTATAGATATTCTTTTGAAATAAAAAAACCTAAACCGCATTCGATTCATAAACAAAAAAAATACGATATTTCTTTGATTAGAGCAGACTTTTATAAAATCCATATAAGTGATACGCGCTGCGGCGAAGATTCATTACTACTAAAAAATCACGAAGCCGACTCAAAGTTTTGCATAAATGTATATCCACTTCATTGGATAGCAAGTGCGTTTGCTCTGGAAGATATTATTCCTACTTTTACTAAGTTACCAGTTGATGTGCTACGAGTTATTGATGGGTTTTTATGAACAAAAATTAGATTTGCTGTGCATACTTGCACTCGTCGCCTTGAACAATAGTTTCATAATGATACTTTTGCGCATCTAAATAACTAGTGACAGATTGCGCATATTCATTATAAAATTCTTGAACATTTCTTGCAACGACCCACAATGAAATTTGAGAAGGAACACTAATTATGCTATATTGATATTGGTCATTTTTTACTTCGCCCAGTTTAACTACCCAATATGGACCATCAAATGGTGTTCCTTGCAAGTATACACTTAATTTTCCAGGTTCACTTGCATTCTTGTAATATGCATATCCGGCAATCTGTTCTAAATTTCCGTTCTTATCTAATTGAGAATTCAACACACTTACACTTCCATTAGACAATACGCCATAATCTGCAGTTAAACATGTTCCGTAGCCTTGAAAAATTTCATTAGTCGGTGCGCCCAAAACCTGATACCAGCGACCAGTATATTTTTCAATATTTAATTCTGAAACTGTTGCGGGATTAAACGCAAAAGTTAATGCAAACGCAAGCAAAAAATATAATGCTTTCAACATATATTCATCATAAATATTTTATTTTTATATGGTTTTATAAATAAACCATAATAATAAAACTAATTAGGTTGAATATTGAAAATATTATCCTTTAGTTACTTATAATTATGATTAAAAAAATGCAAAACTTTAATGAAAATGCAACAAATATCAAAACAAAAATACCAAAACGTGTATTTATTGTTCCATATCGCAATCGTATACATCATAAATTTTTTTTTTGTAAATATATGAGCTTTATTTTAGAGAATGAAGACGATTATGAAATTTATTTTTCGCATCAATGCGACGCAAGAAATTTTAATAGAGGGGCCACCAAAAACATTGGGTTTTTAGCAATGAAACAAAAATACCCAGATGACTATAAAAATATTACATTTGTTTTTAATGACGTGGACACAATGCCATTCAATAAGATTTTTGATTACGAAACAACACCTGGTGTTGTAAAACATTATTATGGCTTTACGTATACATTAGGCGGAATTGTTGTCATAAAAGGCGGCGACTTTGAAATGACAAATGGGTATCCAAATTTTTGGGGCTGGGGAAATGAGGATAATTGTTTGCAAAAACGTTGCGAACAATTTGGAATAAAAATAGATAGAAGTGTATTTTATCCAATAGGAAGCCCAGAAATTTTACAATTGTTTGATGGAATTTCTAGAATTATCAGCAAAAAAGACCCATGGAGAATGAAGTATGATGATGGAAATGACGGGCTTAATTCAATTCATAAGTTGCATTATACTATTGATAGTGAATCAAAAAATCCCGCAGATAATATATATTTAATTGAAAATGAAAAAATTTTTTATGTTAACATAGCAACATTTTTGGCTGGACTTAGACACGAAGAAGACGACTATTATAGTTATGATTTGAGAGAACCGGCAAGAAAAATTATACATCCTAGCAAACTTAGAAAAACGAATAAAACATTTGTAACCACGAATGATTGGAGAAATATTCCATATTATTCAAAACAACAAGAATCGGCAAGTTCTATAGAAAGAGATAATATAGAAATGGTTGAACACATTAACAAAATGGAGAAGGAGATGTTAGATTCAAAAATTCCGCATGAAACTCATCGACAAATGCAAAATCAAGTGCAATATTTACAACAACAACCAGTTCCTGTCTCTAGAACGCATAATATTTTTTCTGCAGAGTACGCTCGACAAATAAATGCCCGGTCTAGCGCAGTACCATCCGCAAGAATTGGATTAGGTGGAGTGAGATGAGCCGTTGAGGTGATGGGGGCAGGGTAATGGGGACGGGGAGGGTTAAATTTTTTTCCAAATGTAAATGCATTCAGTATAGTTATTTTGCCTTTTACTTTTTTTCAATGCGAATGAATCATGCGCCGGTCCAAACAATGGAACACATACGGAATCATAAATTTCGCAGTTAACATTTAAAATATAGTGTCCTCCTTGTTTCAAATACTTGTATGTTTTTTCAAATAATGGTTTGTAAAATTTTACATTCATTTCATTTTTTGAAGTATATTCAATATTATTTTCATATTTTTCCAAAAAATAGTAAGGTGGAGATGTAAATGCGGTATCGTAATCTAATGTAGAGTAATCAACATTCAATGCATCATTAAAAATCATTTCTATTTCAGTGGATGAATTATTTTTCATTAACTGCACTAGTTTATCATATGGCTCTTTGAGAGAGTTGTTAATATCAATGCCTATATATTTTTTAACATTTAGCGCACAAGCGCCAACAAGGCGCCCGCCCCAACCTGCGCAAAAATCTAAAACTCGTTCTGCTTTATATTTATTATATATTTCTATAGCAAAAATAGGTCGAAATATATTGATTGCGCTTATACATATATTGTAGGTCTCTTTCCATACAATATATTTGTTTTTTGTATTATTTTTATTTTTTACATTTGCGTAGTAGTCAAGCATATTACTAATAAATTTTTTCTTTTTGAATTCTTCTATGTTAGCAATAAATTCAAAATAATTAATGTTGTATTTGCCTCTAGTTTCCAATCTTTCTCTAAAAGTAAAATAATCCACTACATTATTTCCGATTCGACACCTACTTGAAATATTTTCAGCATTAGAGCCTATTTCTCTTAAACTATTAAACTCTGCGACTACGTCTTCAATAGATATATTTTTAATTTCTTTTGCTATAACAGCTCTTTCACTTGGTGTGAAAAATTCATTATACATTATTTTAAAACTGAGAGAAAATAATAAATGAGGTTAAACAATAATAAATAAATATAATCAAAATATACTAAAATGGTAAACGCAATTTCTGAAATAAAACACGCTTTTTATATAAATTTAGAGTCTAGACCTGATAGAAAAGTTCATGTTGAATCACAACTTCAATTAGTTGGAATATCTGCAGAAAGATTTAATGCAATTAAGCTAGTAAATGGGGCGCTAGGTTGTAGTATGAGCCATTTAAAATGTTTACAAACGGCAAAAGAAAACGGATGGCCTCATGTTCTCATTTGCGAAGACGATATTACTTTTACTAACCCGGTGGTCTTTATAACGCAATTCAATAAGTTTTTAACTACACAAAAAAAATGGGATGTTGTCTTGCTCGCCGGAAATAACATGCCTCCCTATTCCCCCGTAGAAGATTATTGCGTAAAAGTTACAAGATGTCAAACTACTACTGGATATCTTGTTAAAAGACATTATTATGATATTTTAATTGACAATATAAAATCTGGTATTAGTATGCTAATAAAAAACCAGGATAAACATAAAATGTATGCTATTGATAAATACTGGTTTTTGTTGCAAGAAAGAGATTCTTGGTTTTTAATTACTCCGCTCTCTGTAGTACAAAGGGAAGATTATAGTGACATAGAAAAAAAACGTACAAATTATACTGGAATTATGGTTGACCTAGACAAAAATTACATGTTTTCGCAAACAAAAATAGAAAATATGTTAACTATTTCAAGACCTTCAAATGATGCAAAGAATCTTCAAAAAATAAGTTTTTTTAATAGGTAATACTTTTTTCCCATTCAGGAAAATCACTTTTTTCAATATCTGTAAAATACTCGTTTGTCGCTATGTGCAACATGTTAGCTTTGAACATTTGATTCAAATGTAATCCCATTGCATAGTCTTCCAAGTATTCTTTTTCTATAAACGACCGCCGCGTTTGAAGATTGTATACTGCGAGTCTAGAGAGAAAATAAAACCGCCCGCTGCAATATTTTGTTTTATATAAAGGCAAATTTTTTGGGAGTTCATTATGTATTTCATTATACCTTGATAAATAGTTTTCTTTAACATCGACGATAAATCCTCCATAATGAATTGGCGTCGTTGTATTAGTTAGCATTTTTGTCAGATTGTCAAAAAAATTTGGTTTAACAAGAATTTGGTCGTCATCTGTTTTAAATAAATACTTAAATTTATAATTTTCAAAAATTGCTTTGTGCGCAGCAATAACTTTTTTAGGAAGTGAAATATAATCGTCTTGGGTTTTTACCCAAAGCGTTTTAGTTTCATTATCAAATTTATAATTTTCTGTCATATTTTCGTCGCCTATCACATGAAAATATGGTATGGATTCTGGGAACTTTTTAAGCCACGTCATTTTTTGAAAAGTGGCCTTGTTTTTGTATTTTTTGCAATTTAAAATGATCATTATAAAATCGAATTCCATTTTAATAATACACTTTAAGTTTTTAAATCATATATTTTAAAAATAAAATGTTATATTGCATTTTATTCTTTTGCTAAGTTATAAATGCTTTTGCGTAAATTAAATTACAAGTTTCAGAAATCTGATCATCGTGACCATTTGTTCATTTCTCATTTAGATGTAACTCCTCAAAAACAACTCAATTCAAAAACTATTGTAAGTAATACAAAAACTTTACCTACTTCATTTTCAATTCGTTCTTTAGTTTCGCCTATATTGAATCAAGGTTCAGTAGGGAATTGTGTATCAAATGCGTATGCATTGGCAATAAGTACAATGACAAAAAATAAAGTAAACATGTCGCGACTTTTTCATTACGCTATAACAAGAATAATTGAAGACACGCCTTTAAGCGAAGATTCCGGACTTTATGTTAGAGATGGCGCTAGTTCTATACGAAGTTATGGTGTAGTTTCTGAATCAACGTGGCCTTATATAACAAATAATTTTTCAGTATTTCCCCCACTAGCGGCATTTAGAGGTTCAAACTATTTTAAAAATTTCTCTTATACATTTGTAAATCAAAGTTTGAATAGCTTGAAGCAATGTTTAATAACAAATAAAAAACCTATTGTTTTTGGTTTTAACGTTTATAGTAGTTTTATGACGCAAAACGTTGAAAATACTGGATTAGTTCCTGTTCCTAATGCAAATTCTGAAACTCTTGAAGGCGGTCATTGTATAATTATAGTTGGTTACGACGATACTAAAAATGGTGGGTCGTTTATATGTGCAAACTCATGGGGAACTGGTTGGGGAGATAAAGGGTTTTGCTATATTCCTTACACTTATTTAACTAATCCGGCGTTCGCAAGTGACTTTTGTTATTTATCTTTTACTTATTAGCAAAGCAACTTTTTCTAAAACTTGCGATAAATTTATTGTAGTGTATTTGGCTCTACCTTTTCTAAAGGTAGACTTTATTTGGCTCCACCTTTTCTAAAGGTAGACTTTATTTGGCTCCACCTTTTCTAAAGGTAGAATTTTATTTGGCTCTACCTTTTCTAAAGGTAGAATTTATTTGGCTCTACCTTTTCTAAAGGTAGATTAAAAGCAAATCCAATCATTAGGAAATAAATCGCTAGTATCTAAATGCGCATTTTTAGTTCCAAACCATTTACTTGGATAGCAAACAATTTTATCTGAATTTTGATTAAAGTATGCAGCCCACCAACTAAATGTGCTATTAGCTATTATATTATGTTTACAACAACTCATCATAACCATCTGCTCCCAGTCTTCTATTTCATCATTAGCCTTTGTAAACTTGACTATTGGAAACTTTTCTTGCATTCTCTCAATTATTTTTGAAACATCATCATTGTCTTGTTTTTCACAAAAGTATAATACTTCTATCTCCATTTCCATTTTATCGTTATGAATAATAAATTGTAATGCTTTGTCATAATAGTCATACTCTTGTATAGGATGAAAATCCGTTAGTTGTTTATAGTCTCCAATTCGAAAATGTATACTAATTGAATCAAAGTTGAAAGAGTATTTTTTAATTATCTGCGCCTTTATGTTTTCAAATTTTATTAACTTGCATATAGTTTGAAAATATGTAGCAAAGTATTTGTAACTTTGAAAGTAGCCTATCAGCATTAAGTCTTCTCCATTTAGTAATGGGTCTAACTTTGTATATTCAAATCCTTTTTCTCTCTGAACGGGATCCGCTGATACGTTTTTATGTGTAAAAAATTTCAAAGACTGCAAAAATGACCCCCAATATGTAGTTCTAAATGTAATACCTTCTGAATTTTCACTATATAAAAATCCAAATGGTTTTTCATTTTCTATTGCGTAAGCAATTGTTGCAAATATTTGAAACAATTGGTTTCCTAATCCTCCCATTAAAGAACATGAAATCATTTATTATTTAAAATCATCAAATGCATTTAAGTTGATTTAACTTAGAAATCTTCTTTTAATTCAAAAATGTCTTCTGTTTTTGTTTTTGTTGCAAGAGCATATTCGCTCACACGTTTTTCAAAAAAATTTGTTTTTGAATCTAGACTAATCATTTCCATAAAGTCAAACGAACATGTAGCATTATAAATCTTATCATAACCAAGTTGCAGACACAATCTATCCGCAACAAATTTGATGTATTGCGCCATTAAATCCGAGTTCATGCCAATCAAACGACAAGGAAGTGCTTCGCAAATAAATTCAATTTCAATGTCTACTGCCTCTTTAATAATCTCGTAAATACGGGTCTTGTTCATTTTCTTTTGCAACTTAGCATATAAAAGCACAGCAAATTCGGTGTGCAGAGCCTCATCGCGACTAATAAGTTCGTTAGAGAATGTGAGTCCGGGCATTAAGCCACGTTTTTTCAACCAGTAAATACTACAGAACGCGCCAGAAAAAAAGATTCCTTCTATACAAGCAAACGCGACAAGTCTAGTAGCAAAACTACTTCTATTATCCTTAATCCATTTTTGCGCCCAGTCTGACTTTTTTTTTATGCAGGGATAGTTTTCAATAGCATTGAAAAGCTTTGCCTTTTCTTCGTTGTTTTTGATATATGTATCAATCAAAAGGCTGTAACATTCGTTATGGATGTTTTCCATAGCAATTTGAAATCCATAAAACGCTCTAGCCTCTGCTAACTGAACATCTCCCATAAATCGAATTGCCAAATTCTCTAGAACAATCCCATCGCTAGCAGCAAAAAAAGCCAAAATCATTGAAATAAAATGTCTTTCCTCATCATTTAAGCTATCCCAATGATTTGTATCTTTTGATAAATCAATTTCTTCGGCTCGCCAAAAACAATCTACTTGTTTTTTGTACATTTTCCATATATCCTGATCTTTAATCGGGAACATAACAAACCTATTATCATCAGGTGTTAGCAAAGGCTCAGAAACATTTTTAGACATCCTAAATAATATATATCAAAGATTTTATATTTTTTTAATATAGTATTAACTCTGATAAATTGACGCATATCAAACTTGCACAGCATTTTTCGTGTAAAGTTCTGCATATTTAAAATTGTAATAAAAAACTATTATTTTTTATTAAAAGTTATTAAAAATAATAACATTAATTACTAAGAATGGATGGCGGAAATATGCAAGTTAGTTTAGATTTAGATTTAGCAACGCGGGATATGTATTTACAAAAAATACAAGAACAAATTATGGCTAAAAGACAATTGCTTCTATCAAAACAACGAACGCTAAGAAAAACTGCAAGACAAAATCAATTTTTGAATGAAGTGCAAAATGATTATGCAACCTATTATAATTTTATTATTAAACAGAAAGAAGAACAAATAAGGTCTATGGAAATAATAAAACAATATTTGAATGATATTGTTGTTTCTGGTAAGCTTACAAAAGAAGACATTTCTGAAGCTCAAAACGAACAAAAACGTATATTAGGGGAAATTGGAAGCATTAAAGGAAGCATGAATGAAATAATAAAAGAAACGAGCGCTTTGCAAAAATAATTAGAGACGTTGTAACATTCGAATGAAAATTATTTTATGCGTATAATATAATTACAAATATATGGCAGGACGTCCACCACCACCAAGACCACCTAATGCACAATTAAATGCTCTAACTGCGTATGCAACTCAAATTCGCACAGCAGCTATCACAAAAAATCGAAACATAGCGGCGTTTAATAACTCTCTAAAAGACAGAATACGTGTTTTAGACAATTTATCTGAAGAAATTTTGAGAAAGTTAAGAGCGATGGGAGGACGTGGCGCAGATTTCCAGAGGGTAATTGATGAACAAGGAAGGCAGATTGCCGATTTGAATAGACGTATGCGTGAGGCAGCTGATGCGCAAGCTGCGGCTACTGCTCAAGTTGCTGATTTGACTAGACAATTGAATGAAGCTAGAGCAAGAGGAGGGGAAGTTGACGCATTGACAAGACAACTTGCAGACTTGCAAGGTCAGTATCAAACTGGTTTAGATGAGATTGATGCGTTAAATCAAGGCATAACTGCGGCAAATAATATTATTGCCGAGGCGCTAGCACAACTAAATGCGCCTGATGATAATGCTGAATTGCAAGCTTTACTTGCTCAACTTGAACGTCATATAAATGAAATTAATGGTGAAATTGACCGCATTAATATTCCTGCGCCAGGCGGCCCCGGAGGAGCTGGTGGAGTGCCGGGACCACCCCCGCCACCGCCACCTCGTAGAAGAGGTGGAGGAAGTAAAGCTAGAAAAACAAGGCGAAAAAAAACATTTTCAAAAAAGACAACACGTAATAAATATTAAGCATTATTTTATCATTTATAATAAAATTATGTTGATTTAATATAAGTATGCCAACTTTATTAGAATTAGCAAATCAGTTGAGAGATAGCATTGCTGCTAAAAATGCAGGAATTGTGGCAACAAATACTGAATTAGCAGCTAAGCTTCGCTCAATGAATACAACTGCAGAAGAAATTTTAGCAAAAATTAGAACGCTTGCAGGAGCTTCTGGCAATTATATGCAACGCATTACACAGCAGGCGGCTGAAATTGAAGCTCTTAGGCAACAATTAGGCGATGCTGGGAGAGACCAGGCCGAAAAACAAGCTCGCATTGAAGATTTACAAAGACAACTTCAGGAGGCACTGGATCAAGGAGGTAACGCAGATGCTTTGCGACAACAATTAAATCAGTTACAAGAAGAAGCTAGAACCAATACAGCAAGAATACAAGAGTTAACTGCAGAAATTGCAAATGCAACGCAAGCAGTTCAGGCTACTATAGGTGCTGTGAATACACCAGAAGCGCAACAAAGTCAACAAGATTTGCAAGCATTAATTGAACAATTAGAAAGATATATTAATGATATTAATGCGGCAATTCCGCCGCCTCCTCCTCCACTTGAGGCGGCGGGTGCTGGCGGCGTAGCAGTTAATCCGCGTCAAGCGCCTCTCTCGCCACCTGTATTAAGTAAACGTCCAGCACCGCCGCCGCCGCCTGAACCCGGACAACCTAAGCTCACTTATCCAGTTCAAAATAGACGCCCATTTTCAGGCGGCTATGTTTATAGCAGCACAAAGAAAAATAAATTTCGCCCAGCTTCATCGTCTCCTCCATCTTCTTCTTCAAAGACATCGTCAAGACGTTCGTCTAGTTATAGAACTAGTACTAAAAAACGAGGAGGAAAAAAAAGGAGACGCGTTGGAGGTCTTCCGTTTTTATAAAAAGACTATTAAAAATAATAGTTTAATCAAATTTTTTTAAGAACATTATATATAATAATGAAAGTGTCAAAATTTTTCTCAAGCCTGCTAACTAATAAATTTGTTTTATATTTAGTCGCAGCAGTTGCTTTGTTAAATGTATTTGGCTACATGACAACGGGACATATTAATGCTGTTATATTTTTCATTTTAGTTGGATACATAGTTACGTTCTTTAGCAAAAATATGATAATTATTTTATTAGTTGCAATGATTTTGACCAACACATTAGTTGTAGGAATGAAAGTTAAGGAAGGATTTGACTCATCTAGCAAAGAACAAGACAAAAATAAAAAGTCAGAAAATGATTCGCCAATCATAGTTCCTCACCACGATGATGTAGTAGATGAATCTAAAAATGACGAGTCGTTTAAAACGAGAGAACAACCTTTAGAATACACTAATATTGATTCTACTATTAAAAAGAAGGGCAAAGATTCAGGGACGCGTTTAGATCATAGTGCTACAGTTGAAAACGCATACGATACGTTAAATAAAATTATTGGCGGGCCTGGATTTGCTAAGATGACGGAAGACACTAAAAGACTCATGGATCAGCAACAAAAATTAGCAAAATCAATGGAACAATTTGGTCCAATGCTTGATAGTATTCAACCATTCCTTGAAAAAGCTCAAGGCCTCTTAGGAAATATTGACGTAAATGGAATATCTGATATGATTAATAAAACTAAAATACAATCATCCTAAGTAAATTTATAATTTTTGACGATTATCTAGCGTTATCCACCGGGAGCCTGGATTAAAAAGGTTAATTTTCAATAAATAAAGGTTGTTATTGAAAATGGTAAGTGTCTTTTGGGCAGGAGGGTTAAGGAATCAGACTTTGCCGGATTCTGAGTAGCAGGGGTCTTACTTCGTTAAACCTAGGTTCCCTGCTACGATTATCAACAATAAATATTATTGATAATATATAACATACATGAAAAAGTGTCCGCCAGGTGTTATATGTATTGAAAATGTTACAATGTTTTTTCTTGTAATACTTTTTTTTATATTAGGGTACATTTTATATAATCAAACATCTAGCCGGAGTTCTTCTGTAAAAACAGAAAAAATTGTTATTCAGCCACCTTTCCAAGGACAAGGACCTGGATTAGGTCTTTTTGCGAGTCCAAATTATTCGTTTTCTAATTTACCGGGTGATGTTTTATTGAATCCTTATGAACCACCATTGCGCGACGAAGGATATGGGTATGGTATTGGTGCAGGAATGGGATATGCTGGTCCAGGTATACCCCCTGGTAGAGTTCCTGTAAATGTTCCTACGAACATTGGTGCTGTAGATATTGGATATAGACAATATGGTATATTAACACCGATTCGTGGTTCAAGCAAAGACAATATACTACCTTTAATGGGTAGACCTGTTAATACATCTAGGCAAAAGTTTCAATATTATACAATAAGCAATCAACACAACAACGTTAAATTGCCTATTATTGTTCGTGGGCGTAGTGGAACAACTGAGTATGGTGTGGATGAATTATTTTCAGGAGAAAGAGTTTTAGTAGAGGGTGATAAAGTTCCATATGTAGTTAAAATGTACGACAATGATGGTATCAGATACATTCCGTACATTTAAAAAAATATAAAATAGAATGTGATCATTATTTTATATTTTTGCAGTATTTTTTCTTGTTTTTTTGTTTTTACTTTTTCCAGCTTTACCGCCTTTTGTAGTAGCAAAAGAATTTGCCATATTTACAAATGGAACTTCTGGGATTTGCCTGTCATAATTTGATTGGTTCATTTTTTTTGCTAATGAGTCAACTGCGTAGTCAACTAATGTTTTTGCAGCACTTGATACATTTTCTGGCAATAGTTCATTATATAACTTTGACATTGGTTGACTATGCGGCGGGGTCTCGCTTAATAAATTTGTTCCTTGTTCTTTTAATGTTTCAGGTTTTGGTATTATTTCTTCTTCTGCAACTGGCTCTTTAGATGCACTTGAAGTTAATTGAGCATCTGGCATGTGTTCTTGTTTTTCTGCAACTGACTCATTGACTAAATTAGAAGGTTGGGGCTGCTCTGGTTGTTGTTC